>Ga0268262_10000519_pt1 | contig 50749 bp, 51 predicted proteins | sample TergutNc150P3_FD_190354 | JGI IMG/M metagenome (GOLD analysis project Ga0268262, IMG submission 190354) | Nasutitermes corniger P3 segment gut microbial community from laboratory colony in Florida, USA - Nc150 P3 (SPAdes) (version 2) | ecosystem: Host-associated > Arthropoda: Insects >... | reverse complement strand
GGGGGGGGGTAAAACGCTAACCATAAAATCACAGCCTAAAGCCTCTGCAAGAGGCTCGGCTAAACAAGTTTTGGGGCTAGGTATCATAAAACTATTTCAGTGCATTGTGTTCCAGCATTAGCGTGTAATTCGTCACATCGCAAACATTGGTTGGGCCAAAGTACTGAATTGGGCCTGGGTAAATGTATTCTTCACCCCTTGCCCAGTCGTCTCTGTGATTTACAAAATATTTAAAGGGTTTGCCTTTTAAATCCACGAGGGCTTTTTGTATAACGGGTTTGTTTTGGCCGTGCCTGCGTTCAATGTTCATCATCATTGTGGTGGGAACGCCGCCTGCAACCCATTTTTTAAAGCCTGCGGTTAAATTGCGAATGGAACTCATATAGCCGTTTTTCTTGTGCAGCACCAAAACAGCAGCCGTATATCCAAGGCTATAGCAATAATCCGCATCAAAGTTGGAAGGTGCAGCGCAACGCCCCTCATAACCAAAGAAATGGCTCTGAGTGCTGAATTTGCCTTTGAAATTTCTGAGCTTCAATTCTTTGGTGACCATTTCAATTAAAAGTTTTTCTGTTTCAACAAGAGATACCTGAACATTTCCGTGCGGGTCTCTGTCCATCATCAACTGCAACTGTATGTCTTCGGGCAGGTTTTTAAGCAAGGTTGCGGAGGCTTCGGAAATATGTTTGCAAGCTACTTCTACCATATCTGCAGCTTTGCCAGCTTCTTTAATTTCTGCATCACCGTGTTCTTTCACGTGGCTTTCTATATCTTTCTGGATAAGGGCTTTTATTTCCGCTTCGTTATGCGCAAGAGCATCGTTCAATTCGGAAATCAGAATTTTAAATTCTGGAATAAACTCAATAAGACCTTCTGGTATAAGGGCTACGCCAAAATTTTTTCTATCTGCGCTACGGCCATCAATTATATCGGCTATTGAATTAACAACCTGTTGAAGAGTCCATTTTTTTTCCTTAATCTCTTCCGAAACCAAGCAAATATTTGGATGTGTTTGAAGCGCGGCCTCTAAACCTATGTGGCTTGCGGAACGCCCCATAAGTTTTATAAAGTGCCAGTATTTTTGGGCGGAATTGGCATCGCGCTCAATGTTGCCTATAAGTTCGGAATAGGTTTTAACGGCGGTGTCAAAGCCAAAAGAGACTTCTATATATTTGTTTTTCAAGTCGCCGTCTATGGTTTTTGGGCAGCCTATAACGGAGCAAGGAACGTTTTTAGTTGCAAAATATTCTGCCAAAACAGCTGCATTTGTGTTTGAATCGTCTCCGCCTATAATAACAATGGCGTTTAACTTGAGTTTTTTCACAACTTCTATGCACTTGTCAAATTGCTCGGTGCTTTCCAGCTTTGTTCTGCCGCTTTGGATAATATCAAAGCCGCCTGTATTGCGGTATTTTGCCATTAATGTGCGTTCTATTTCAATGTATTTTCCATTCACAAGCCCGCTAGGGCCGCCAAGAAAGCCGTAAAGTTTTGAATTGCTCTTAACTGCTTTTATTCCATCAAAAATTCCGGCAATAACATTGTGCCCGCCTGGAGCCTGCCCGCCAGAGAGAACAACGCCAACATTTAGCGGTGTGCTTGCGGCTTGCTTTTTTGTTGAGGCTTTGAATGTTAAAATAGGCGCGCCATAAGTATTTGGAAATAGTGCCTTTATTTGGTCTTGGTCGCTAACAGACTTTGTGGCTGTTCCAGCGATGGTTGAAACTTTTAACGCCCCTTTGCTAAGTGAGGGTGGGAGCTTAGGTTTGTAGCTGGCACGAGCTTTGCCCAGAAAAGAAAGATTTTCAGACATCGGTTTTCTCCTTTGTTATTGGGGTAAATATAGAAAAATGCTTTATCATTCTCAAATATTCCCTTGTGCTTTCGTATTCAACGCTTGAAATAAAGTCAAAAAAAGGCTCGCAGTTGCCTTTGTTCGCTAAACTTATGAGGTATATATAATCGCTTCTGAGCACTGGCGGAATAACTGCGATTGGATAACCAGCTTGCAACAATGCGAGGTTCATAACCAAGCGAGCAGTTCTTCCGTTTCCGTCAATAAATGGATGTATGCTTGCAATTCGCTCGTGTAATTTAGCCGCAAAAGTTATGGGATGCAAAGTCGTTTTCCATTCCGGCATTTTTGAAAAAAATTCTCTCATTAAATCTGGAATTTCCTTGTATTTTGGTGGCAAATAATCCGTACCAGAAATAAAAACTTGCTCTTGCCTGTATTTGCCAGCTTTTTCATCGTCTATTCTGTGATAAAATAATCTGTGCAATTCAAGAACATCTTTTTCAGTAATCTGCTCATTTTTTGCCAGCTCATTCAAAAGAGAATAGGCCTCGCTATGCCCCAAAGCCTCGTTATGTTCTCTAATGCTTTTGCCGCCTATTGTTAGTCCATCTTCAATAACAACCTTTGTTTCAGATTCCGTAAGCGAGTTGCCTTCCAAAGCATTGCTTGAATATGTAAAGCCTATTCTATAAAACTTTTTAAGTTCAGCGAGCAGATTTTCTCCAAAAGGGCGATAGGAATCTATTTCCTCTTTTAGTTTATCCACCTCGCTGATTTTGTTTTGGTATTTAACGGGCATTTCTTATAGGAATATAGAAAACCTGCCCACTATGGTACAACTTTTTGCTATATTGTAATTATGAAATTTTCAAAATTCCCTCTGATAATCGTAGCATCGCTTATTGCATTGAGCTGTTCCCCAACAAAACCAAAAGATGCAACTCCTTCTGCTTTGAGTGCAACTTCTCCCGTTTTTAGTGTAGCTCCGTCTTTTTTGAATGTAGCTCCACCTGTTTTGAAAATATTTGGGAAGGAAAATCCCGATGTTTATTTGCAGTCGCTTGATATTCAAGTAGAGGTAACTGGAAATATAGCCTCCACACGCTACACAATGGTTTTCAAAAACAAAACAAACCGCATATTAGAGGGCGAACTCACTTTCCCCTTGCCAGACGGGCGCACCGTGACATATTACGCATTGGATATAAATGGCAAAATGCGTGAAGCTGTGCCTGTGGAAAAAGCAAAGGCAACGGAGGTTTTTGAGGAAATAGAACAGAGGCAAGTTGACCCTGGTTTGCTGGAAAAGGTGGAGGGCAACAATTTCCGCACAAGAATCTATCCCATTCCCGCAGGTGGAATACGCACCATTTCAATAGGCTACGAAGAAGAATTGCAGCTTGAAAATAATTTGCTGCATTACCGTTTGCCAATGGCTTACCCCGATACACTGGAGAAATTCGCGGTAAAGGCGACTGTTTGGAAAAGCATTCAAAAACCTCTCGTGCCAGAATCCGAAGAAGAACTCCGCTTTGATGCAGCAGGCGAAAACTATGTTGCTTTCTTTGCCCGCGAAAATTACAAGCCTTCACGCGCATTGCTCTTCGCATTGCCTGCCCCCGCCGATATTCCGCGTGTTATGATGCAACCGGCTCAGGGCAGTTATTATTTTTTGACATCGGTTGCGCCAAAAATGGAAACGCGAAAAAAACAATGGGACGGCAATTTGGCAATTATTTGGGACGTTTCGCTCAGCGGCTCGCAACGCAATTTGCAACGTGAAATTGAAATGCTGGATATTATTTTCTCCGAAAAGAAAAATACCAAAGCAACTCTTTACTTTTTGAACAATACATTTAAAAAAATCGCGGGTGGTAATTGGAAGGAATTAAAAAGTATTTTGGAAATGGCAGTTTATGACGGAGGCACAGATTTTTCAAAAATCAATTTGAAAGAGATTGAAGGAAATGAGATTTTATTTTTCTCCGATGGCATTTCAACTTTGAGCGAAGCCGATTTTTTGAAAAATACCAATTCAAATCGCCCCATACACAGCATAGTTTCTTCTGTAAAATCCGATTACAGCGCGATGAGGTTGATCGCAGGCAAAACAAAGGGCAAATTTGTGAATATAAACGCTTTATCCAACGAAGAATTGAAAAACGAATTGCTGAACGAGACATTGCAATTTTTGGGAATTGAACACGGAGATTCTGTGCGCGAGGCATATCCGAGCATAGCAACGCCTGTGTATGGCAATTTTTCTGTGGCGGGTATTTCTGAAACAAATGATGCTGAACTCACTTTGCTCTTTGGTTTTGGAAATAAGGTTGAGAAAAAAATAAAAGTGAAATTAGAAGCAAAAAATGCGAGCGAACAGGGAAATGTGTATAGAATTTGGGCGCAGAAGAAAATTGCAGAACTTGACTTGAACTACGAAAAGAACCACTCTGAACTTATGGAACTTGGCAAGCAGTTTAGCATTGTAACGCGAAACACATCGCTAATTGTGCTTGAAACCGTTGAGGATTATATACGCTACAACATTGAACCGCCTGCCGAATTGCAAGCTGAATATCTGCGCAGGCTAAAAGAACGCGAAGGGCGGGTAAGTAATGATGGGAAGAGCAATATGCTAAGTATGGCACTTTCGTCTGCCGAAAATCTAAAAAAATGGTGGAATATAGATTTTAAACCCATAAAACCCAAATATCCCACACCTGATAACGTTGAGAAACGTTTGAGTGTTGTTTCGTCAAGTAGTAGTGCTACCAGTACTACTAAGACTGCTAATACTATAAGGGCTACTTCATCAAGTAGTAGTGCTACTAATGCTATCTGTGGCATGACCAATATAGTTAAACCCAAAAGAGGCGATATAAACATTAAAGAAGCCAGAGATGGTGCTGGCAAAACGATTTGTACCGCTGGCTTTAACGATGAATTAACAGTTATACAGATTTCAGGTTCCAATACCTTGGTTACAGGTCCTTGCCAAGGCTGGGTGTACACTTCAGATGTAGAAAGTGTCTGCGCACAAAGGGGTATGAGGATAGAGTCAGTGGACGTTGTGGGGTGGATGGATAATCCAAGTGCGGTATTTGTTTTGGATCAATATGCGAGCGAAGAATCCCGCCGTTTTGCAGACAGCGTAATGGGCTTAGCATTAGGTACAAAAAGTTCTCAGCCTACTATTACAATTAAACCCATTAAAAAAGATAATGAGTATTTGAAAAAATTAACGGGAAAAATGACGGAAGATTATCTGATATATTTGAGTTTGAGAAATGATTATGCCAATTCCCCAACATTTTATTTTGATATGGCAGACTGGTTTTACACTCACAACGACAGAGAAACCGCTCTGCGCATACTCACATCCATTGCCGATTTGGAGTTGGAAAACGCTTCGCTTTACAGATTATTGGGTTATAGGTTTAAAGAATACGGTGAATATGCCCTAGAAAAATTTGTTTGCCAAAAAGTGATTCAATGGCGCCCGATGGAACCGCAAAGCTACCGTGACTATGCCTTAGCCCTTGCCGACAACGGCGAGATGCAGGCTGCACTGGACTCGCTCTATTCACTGCTCCTAAAACCATATTCGGAGAGAAACCAGAAAATAGCAGAAGTTGTGTTTGTGGAAATAAATCATTTGATTGCCAAAAATCCAAATTTGAATATCTCAAAAATAGACAAGGGCTTGATAATAAATATTCCTGTGGATATTCGCGTTGTGATAAATTGGAATATGAACAACACAGATATTGACTTGCACGTGAAAGATCCAAATGGCGAAGAATGTTATTTCAAGAACAAAGAAACTAAAAGTGGCGGGCGCATAAGCGCAGACATCATAGGCGGCTACGGCCCTGAGCAATTCCTTTTGAAAAAAGCGATAAAGGGAAAATATCAGATTTATGTGAATTACTACGGAGACCGCCAATTTACTGAGGCTGGCCCTTCAACCGTTATGGCAGAGATTTTCACAAAATACTCAGACAAAACCGAGCAACGCAAAGTTGTATCTCTGCAAATGTCTAAGGCAGAGAAAAATGATGGAAAAGTGGAGGTAGCTGAGTTTGAATTTTAAATTACCCATAATAATTGCAGCAGTAGTATTTATATCTGTTGCGCTTGGTTTGCTAATAGCAGTAATAGACACTAAAAATCAAGATGTGCAAGAAACTGTGCAAGAAGTGCAAGATGAAGATGAACAAGATGCGCAAGACGAGCAATATGAACAAGATGAGGCTGTTGCAATTTGGGACACGACTTTGCCAGATACCGTTGCCTCTGATTCAATTTTGCCACAAGCAAAGCTGCCTGTTTTGAACATAAATGGGAAAAAAAATCCCGATGTTTATTTGCAATCGCTTGATATTCAAGTAGAGGTAACGGGGAATATAGCCTCCACACGCTACACAATGGTTTTCAAAAACAAAACAGATAGAGTATTAGAAGGCGAACTAACTTTCCCTTTACCCGATGGGCGCACAGTGACAAATTACGCCTTGGATATAAACGGCAAAATGCGCGATGCTGTGGCTGTGGAGAAGGCAAGAGCAACGGAGGTTTTTGAGGAAATAGAACAGAGACGGGTTGACCCTGGTTTGCTGGAAAAGGTTGAGGGCAACAATTTCCGCACACGTATCTATCCAATTCCCGCGGGTGGAACTCGTACAATTTCAATAGGCTACGAAGAGGAATTAACTCTTGAAAGAGGACTGTTATATTATCGCCTGCCAATGGCTTATTCCACACCGCTCAAAAATTTCGCAGTAAAGGCAAGTGTTTGGAATAGCAGCCAAAAACCTCTTGTTCCCAAATCTGACAATGAACTTCGTTTTGACGTAGCAGACGAAGGTTATATTGCTTCTTTTGCCCGTGAAAATTACAAGCCTTCACGTGCATTGATTTTCGCATTGCCCGCACCCGCCGACATTCCACAGGTTGTTATACGACCAGCACCGTCCCATTATTTCTATGCATCAATGCCACCGAATAGTTACTATTTCTATGCATCGGTTACGCCGAGAATGCAAATACGGAAAAAACGATGGAATGACAATTTGGCAATTATTTGGGACGTATCACTTAGCGGCTCGCAACGCAACTTGCAACGTGAAATTGAAATGCTGGATATGATTTTTGCCGAAAAGAAAGATGCGAGTGCAAGTCTTTACTTTTTGAACAATACATTTAAAAAAATAGCCAAGGGCAATTGGAATGAATTAAAAGGCTTTTTGGAAAATGCTGTTTATGACGGTGGCACCGATTTTTCAAAAATAAACTTGAAAGAGATTGAGGGAAAAGAGATATTATTTTTCTCCGATGGAATTTCGACTTTGAGCGATGCGGATTTTTTGAAAAACTATAAAACAAAACGCCCCGTGCATTGCATTGTTTCCTCTTCAAAAGCCGATTACAGCGTGATGAAATTTATTGCTGGCAAAACGAGAGGCAAATTTATAAATGTCAATGCTTTATCTTCCGAAAAATTAAAAAACGAATTGCAGAACGAAACTCTGCAATTTTTGGGAACGGAACACGGAAGTTCAGTAAGCGAAGTATATCCGAGCATAGCGATGCCTGTTCATGGCAATTTTTCCGTAGCGGGTATTTCTAAAACAAATGATGAAGAACTCAATTTGCTTTTTGGTTTTGGGAATAAAGTTCTGAAAAAAATAAAAGTGAAATTAGAGGCAAAACAAGTGAAAAAACAGGGAAATGTGTATAGAATTTGGGCGCAAAAGAAAATTGAGGAATTGGATTTGGACTACGAAAAGAACCGCACCGAACTTACGGAACTTGGCAAGCAATTCGGAGTTGTTACGCGAAATACATCGCTAATTGTGCTTGAAACACTTAGAGACTATTTTCGCTATGACATTAAACCGCCTGTTACCGAACCCGCACTGCGAGCCAAATATGAATACAAATTAAAAAACACTTATTATGTAGATAATTCGAAAAGCAATATATTATACAGGGCAATAGCGGCAGCCGAAATTATAAAAAAATGGTGGGATACAGATAGTAATGATGATATATATGAATATGAAGGAGATGGTAGCAGAAGGCGAATGGGAGCGGGTGGCAGACCACGGGGCAGTGGATTTGATGAAGATGCGGTTGGAAAAGAAATCTCGCAGCCTACCATTACAATTAAACCCATTAAAAAAGATAATGAGTATTTGAAAAAATTAACGGGAAAAACTGCGGAAGATTATCAAATATATTTGAAATTGAGAGATGATTATGCCTATTCCCCAACTTTTTATTTTGATATGGCAGACTGGTTTTACAAACTTAATGACAGAGAAACCGCTCTGCGCATACTAACATCCATTGCCGATTTGGAATTGGAAAACGCCTCGCTTTACAAATTGCTAGGCTATAGGTTTAAAGAATACGGCGAATATGAACTAGAAAAATTTGTTTACCTAAAGGTAATTCAATGGAGACCTATGGAACCGCAAAGTTACCGCGACTATGCCTTAGCCCTTGCAGGCAACGGCGAGATGCAAGCAGCACTGGACTCACTATATTCATTGCTCCTAAGGCAATATTCAAATAATATTATTAGACGTAGCAAAGGAATAGAATATTCTGTGCTTATGGAGATAAATAATTTAATTGCTAAAAAACCGAGTTTGGATACTTCAAAAATTGACAAACGTCTGATAATGAGTATTCCTGTGGATATTCGCGTTGTGATAAACTGGAATATGAACAACACAGATATTGATTTGCACGTAAAAGACCCAAATGGCGAAGAATGTTCTTACGAGAACAATAAGACTAGCATTGGCGGTCGCATAAGCGCAGACGTTACAGGCAGCTATGGTCCTGAGCAATTCCTTTTGAAAAAAGCAATAAAGGGAAAATATCAAGTTTATGTCAATTATTATGGAGACCGCCAATTTACCGAGGCTGGTCCCTCAACCGTTATGGCAGAGATTTTCACAAAATACTCAGACAAAACCGAGCAACGCAAAGTTGTATCTCTGCAAATGTCTAAGTCAGAGAAAAAAGCAGGTAAAAAAGAAGATAAAAAAGTTGAGGTGGCTGAGTTTGAGTTTTAATTTGCTATATTGCAATTATGAAATCTTTAAAGTTACCCCTGATAATTGCAGCAGCGGCTGTATTTTTATCTGTTGCGCTCGGTTTGCTAATAGCGACAATAAACACCAAAAATCAAGATGAGCAAGGAGCACAAGAAGAACAAGATGAACCGCAAGAGGTTGTTGCCGTTTGGGACACAACTTTGGTGCAAGCAAATCTGCCTGTTTTGAACATAGATGGGAAAAAAAATCCCGATGTTTATCTGCAATCGCTTGATATTCAAGTGGAAGTGACGGGAAATATAGCCTCCACACGTTACACAATGGTTTTCAAAAACAGAACAGACCGCACATTAGAAGGCGAACTCACTTTCCCCTTGCCAGACGGACGCACCATAACCCATTACGCCTTGGATATAAACGGCAAAATGCGTGATGCAGTGCCTGTGGAGAAAGCAAGAGCTACGGAGGTTTTTGAGGAAATAGAACAGAGACCGGTGGTGGTGGATCCTAGTTTGCTGGAAAGGGTAGAGGGCAACAATTTCCGCACACGCATCTATCCAATTCCCGCACGTGGAAAACGCACAATTTCAATAGGCTACGAAGAGGAACTAACTCTTGAAAAAGGACTGATGTATTACCGCTTGCCAATGGCTTATGCAGATTCTATAGAGAAATTCGCTGTAAAGGCAAGTGTTTGGAATAGCAAGCAAAAACCGCTTATACCTGAATTTGGAAATGAACTGAGCTTTGATGTATCTGGTGAAAATTATGTTGCTTCCTTTGTTCGCGAAAATTACCGCCCTTCCCAAGCATTGAATTTCGCATTGCCCGTGCCAACCAATATTCCGCAGGTTATTATGCAGCCAGCGCAGGGAAGCCACTATTTCTTTGCATCGGTTGCACCGAGAATGCAAAAACAAAAAAAGCAATGGAATGGAGATTTGGCTATTATCTGGGACGTTTCGCTCAGCGGCTCGCAACGTAACTTGCAACGTGAAATTGAAATGCTGGATATTATTTTTTCCGAAAAGAAAGATGCCAAGGCAACTCTTTATTTTTTGAACAATACATTTAAAAAAATCACAAAGGGTAATTGGGCGGATTTAAAAAGCATTTTGGAAAAGGCGGTTTATGATGGTGGCACAGATTTTTCAAAAATAAATTTGAAAGAAATTGAAGGAGATGAAATTTTATTTTTCTCCGATGGAATTTCGACTTTGAGCGATGCCGATTTTATAGGAGATACAAAGGTGAGCAGCCCTGTGCATTGCATTGTTTCCTCTCCAAAATCCGATTATAGCGCGATGAGGTTGATTGCAGGCAAAACAAAGGGCAAATTTATAAACGTCAATGCTTTGTCTCCCGAAAGACTAAAAGACGAATTGCTGAACGAAACTCTGCTATTTTTGGGAGTGGAACACGGAAAATCCGTACGCGAGGTATATCCTAGCATCGCAACGCCTGTTCATGGCAATTTTTCCATAGCTGGCATTTCCGAAACAAATGATGAGGAAATCACTTTGCTCTTTGGTTTTGGAAATAAGGTAGAGAAAAAAATAAAAGTGAAATTAGATGCAAAAAATGCGAACAGCAAGGGAAATGTGTATAGAATTTGGGCGCAAAAAAAAATTGCAGAACTTGATTTGAACTACGAAAAGAATCGCACCGAACTTACAGAACTCGGCCAGCAATTCGGCATTGTAACGCGGAATACATCGCTTATAGTCCTTGAAACACTTAGTGACTATATTCAATATGGCATTGAACCGCCTGCTACCGAACCTCAAATGCGAGCAGAATATAAACGCTGGGCAAACAGAACGAAAATAGTGCAATGGGACGCGGTGCTCCCAAGCTCAAGAAGAGCTAGTGCCTATAAACGTACGAGAGATAATGCTGCGGGTATTCAAACCAGCGGCAAAAATGAACTTGGCGGCAGGCGTGGTGCTGCTGCGGGTGGTTTTAACGATGGCTACGCAGAAGGCGGTTCGGGTGGCATTGGCGATATGCTCGGCGGTTTAATGGGTGGTAGCGCAGGTGGTCTTGGCTCAAAAGCCAAAGGTTCTTTAAAGGCACCAAGTGCAAGAAATATTGAAATTACCGGTGATGGTTCTCGTTCCAAAGCGGAGATTATGGCTGTTGTCAATGCCCGTATGCCGGGGCTTAGGAACATATACAATAAATATTTGAAATTAAAACCAGAATTTGGCGGCAAGATTACTCTCAAATTCTCCATTGCTCCTAGTGGCGATATTGATAACATTGATATAGTGTCTTCTACAACAGGATATAGCGACTTTGACAACGCCGTAAAAAATATGGTGGCAACTTGGAAATGGAAATTTATCAAGAGTGGAAGGGTCACTTCAATCGTACCATTTACCTTTGATGACTTTGGAAAAGGGTCTGTCCCACAAGAGACACAACCAGTGGCGCAATCGTCACAGTCAGAGCCGTCATCACAATCGGCGCAACCACCACCAGCACGGTCATCGCAATCAACACAACCTCCACCTCCGTCCAGAAGGATAGATGGCAGTATGCTAGATGAGGCAGTATTCGTAGCGGGAAATATAAAAAAGTGGTGGAATACAGATTTTACGTCTTCTACGCCTCAGAAATCTAAATATCCTATGCCAGATGGAGGAGCTTTGGATATGTCTGAAAAAATTGAAAAAGTTGAAATAGACAATTTTGTTAAAGATAGCGAATATTTGAGCAAGCTCACAGGAAAAACTGAGGAAGACTATCAAATATATTTGAAGTTGAGAAACGATTATGCCAATTCTCCCAAATTTTATTTTGATATGGCAAATTGGTTTTACAAACTTGGCAACAAAGAAATTGCCCTTCGCGTACTCACATCTATTGCAGATTTGGAACTTGAAAATTCCTCGCTTTACAGATTGCTGGGATACAGGTTTAAAGAATATGGAGAATATGCCTTAGAAAAATTTGTTTGCCAAAAAGTTGTTCAATGGCGACCGATGGAACCGCAAAGCTACCGCGACTACGCCTTAGCCCTCGCCGACAATGGAGAGGAGCAGGCAGCACTTGACTCACTTTATTCGCTGCTCACAAGGCAATATTCAAAAAATATCACTAGGCGTAGCCGAGGGGTAGCAGAAGCTGTACTTATGGAAATAAATCGTTTAATTTCCAAAAATTCAAAGCTGAATACTTCTAAAATTGACAAGCAGTTGATAATGAACATTCCCGTTGATGTTCGCGTGGTGATAAACTGGAATATGAACAACACCGATATTGACCTGTACGTAAAAGACCCAAACGGCGAAGAATGTTATTATGGCAACAACAAAACGAAAATTGGCGGTCGCCTAAGCATAACCAATACAGGTGGCTACGGCCCTGAGCAATTTATTTTGAAAAAAGCGATAAAGGGAAAATACAAGATTTATGTCGGTTACTACGGAGACCGTCAATTCATCGATGCAGGTCCCTCTACAGTTATGGCAGAAGTCTATACAAAATACGCAGGCAAAACAGAGAAACGCCAAGTTGTATCTCTGCAAATGTCCAATGCTAAGAAAATAGAGCGCGGGAACAAGGCAAAAGTGCAGGTGGCAGAATTTGAGTTTTAAATAGAACTCTGCAACTGGTCTATGCCTTCTTGTATTTTTTTGTTGACATATCTCTTGCTAAACCCAAAGACTGCGGATATTTCATCTGTGGTCCAGTCTTCGTCAAAAACAAGTTCAACAAATAATTGCGAAATTGGGCAAGGCATTCCCGAAGCTTTGCCAACAGTCCATACGGGGGATTGGCTGTCTCTCAAAAAAAGGTCTTCTTGGAGCAACCATTCATCCTCTATTTGCTTTTGCTTTCTTCTTGCTCTATAATAGTCCACGCAACAGTGATATGTTATTGAGTAGAGCCAAGTTTTCACCGCAGACTGGTCTTTAAAAGTTTCCGTGCTGCTTAGTATTTTAAAAAAAACCTCTTGGCGAATATCTTTTGCCATAGCCGGATTTTTCACAAAACGCTCGCAAGTTTTAAGCACAAAATCTGCATTTTCAGCCCAAAGTTCGGATATATTCATAAACAACCTCCAATTATGCCTTTGATATATATTATTATTGGGTTATTTGCACGTATGGCCTTTATTTGGCATACATCTGTTTGCAAAATTCTGCATTTTATTTGTCAATTTTCGCATTATTGGCGGAATTTCATAGATTTACCCACAGAACCGCATAAAATAAGGCTTGCGAAGCGGTTAAAGTGTAAAGTATTTGATAAAAAGATATATTGAATTTGGTCGTTTTTTGTTGCGTGAATGTGTAAATACTGTGTAGGTGGTTATTCATAGCTCTACCTCCTTTTCCAAATCGCTTGGCAATAGATGTCCGTAGGTGTTAAGGGTCAGCGTTACGTTCTCGTGCCTCATCAGCATTTGAACCGCCTTTATGCTCCGCCCCATCCGTAGCAGGTTGCTTGCGAAGCTGTGACGGAAGCGGTGATAGTGAGCTGTGTCCGCGTTTGATACTCCTGCTTTGGCAGTTGCTGCCGATATGAATCTGTCTAAGTTTATGCTGAACTTTGCGAGGCTGGGGAATAAGTAGCCTGCATTTTCTCCCCTTGAAGTAAGGTAGCTATCTAGATGCTCTTTTAACCTGCTGGATATGGGCAAGGTTGCTAGTTTGCCGCCTTTGCCGATTAAGGATATTTTGCCGCCCTCTAAATTTTCCATTTTGAGCAACCTCGCTTCTTCTTTGCGAAGCCCTGCAAATGCCATAAGCGCAAACCAGCATTTAACTTCTTTATCATTTGCCGCTTCTATTATTTTCTCGCATTCTTCCACAGTCCAGAATTTGCGGGGTTCTGGCTTGGGTTTTGCTATTGCAATGCCTGTGAATGGGTTTCGTGTTTGCAAATCATAATTGAAAGCCATCCACCGGAAAAAACTCCGCAACACAATTGTTCTTGTTTTTGCAGAATTTCCTGCCATATTTGCGAGTTTCTCTCTGGCATACTCTGAGCATATATTAGGCGTTATTTCGCTAATCTCTGTGATGCCTTTGGAATCGCACCATTTGTGGAATAGGCAGAGGTGCTTTTTGTACTCCTTGACTGTGCCCTTAGACCTGCGCCTAACCTTCTCCACATCAGCTAGATAGGCTTCCATTGCATCGCAGAGCTTCAGTTGTGATGGTTTTTCTTCCTTGGGAGCGTAGCGGCTTGCCTGGCATTTGTTGTGCCATTCCATAGCAATTTTTCTGTCCGTTGTTTTGAGGCTTACCCATTTGGTGGTTCCGTTTTTGGCTATTCCGCCATACCATATTTTTGAACCCTTGCTTTTGTTGCGCTGCTGCGGCAGCAGATAGGTTTCGTTCATTGCCTACCTACTTTTGCGATTTGCAAGCCCTATGGTGGTTCGCTCGTTTATGAATTCATCCAGCCAGTCTTTTTTGAAAAGAATGTAGCCGCCCATGCACAGCTTTGTAATGCGGTTCTGCTTGGCAAAATTCGTTATGGACACTTTGGATATGCCTAGATACTGCGCTGCTTTACCGGAAGTCCAGTATTCCTGCCCTGCCACTATTTTAACCTCGCGGCTGCCTGACTTGATTTCAGTTTCTTGTTCCATAGTTCTCCCAATAATCTTTGAATGAAGTATATTCCGTCTCATAAAGCAAATCAACAACGCCCTTTTCGCCGCTCCTGTTTTTCGCTATGGTAAGCCTTGCCAGTTTTGGGTCATCGCATTGTTTATCATATTCAATAGGAAAATTTATGAACCAAACCTGATTTGCATCCTGCTCAATGTTGCCGCTGTCGCGCAGGTTGAATAGGCTTATCTTGCCATTGCTGTCCTTGTAGCCCCTGTTGAGCTGCGACAGGCACAGAACGGGAACCTCAAGCTCCTTGGCCATTATTTTGAGGCTTCTGCTTATGTCGCCCATAGCTATAGTCTGGTTTTCCTTCTTGTTGGGTTCAATGAGCTGAAGATAATCCACCACGACCAAATCAAGCGAGCCTGTTTTGCATTTTATCGCGCTGCACTTCATTCTAATCTCCGCCACTTTTATCTCGCTTGAATCGTCTATGAAAATGCGTGTTTGTTTGAAATTGTCTATGCTGCCCCGTATTCTCTCCGTTTCGTCAAGCGTGGGGCGGTTTATTATTGAACGTGAATTTACTTGCGAGTTTATGGATATGAACCGCGTTGCTATCTCCGCATTTGTCATTTCAAGGGAGAATAGCGCAACAGTTTTGCCGCTCTTTATGACGTTGTTAGCTATGCTTATGGCAAGCGCGGTTTTGCCAACCGATGGCGGTGCTGCCAATACTATCATTTCGCCCGGTCTCATTCCGGTTATCTTGTAGTCCAATGCTCTTATTCCCGTTGGAATGCCGCCGTGCCTGTTCTGGTCTATCATCTCAACCAGCGCATCAACGCTTTCAGCCGCGTTTTTGGGGTCCTTGTTTTTCCTGCCGAGCGAATTCAGTTCATCGTAGATTTTGGAAACGATGTCTTCCATCTTTTCCCCTTCCTTTGCCATATCCGCTATCTTCCTGCCCAAATCGGAAAGCATCCTGCAGTTGGAGAAATCCTTTATGATACCCGCATAATGCTCTATGCCGGCGGCAGAGGGAACGCTGTTCTCGGCTATGTCGAAAAGCTCGTTCTTGCCAAGGTAGTCGCAGCCGTTTTTTGAAACACGCTCAAAGACGGAGAATGCGTCTATATTCACACTTTCCATAGCAAGTTCCTGCATAGCGGCGAATGCGAACCCGTATTTCGCAACGGAAAAATCTTTTGGCGAAAGCATTGAATACACTTTGAATATAGCCCTTGGGTCTTGGAATATTGCTCCCAGCAAGCAACACTCCGCATCACTGTATAGCAGTTCTTGTTCCATTGTTTCCTCCTTTCAATATGGCGGCGAATTCGGCGGGGCTTATCGTTTCGCGCTTTTCTTCCAAGGGCGGAACGGCGCGTGTTGCCATTGCCTGTGGTTTGTTGTCTGGTGCGTTTTGCGGTGCTTCCCAGCGGCAGTTGTTGAGCCAGACGGCTGGGTTTGGGATATATTGCGGGTCTTGCCATTGCTTGCTCTTTTTCCACCATTCAAGCCCTTTCATCATCGCCTCAAAGGTCAAGCCCTTGTTGACCTTGAATGCAATGGCAAATTTGCGCAGGGAGCCTTTCTTGCCCGTTTTGCGGAAATGCTGCGGCCACGCTTGCCAAAAAATCTCAAAGTTCTTTTCGATTTCCTCGCTGTCAGTCTGACAAAAATTTTTTCTTTTTTTTATATTTTTTTCTTTTATACTACTTGTACTATTTGTACCTTTAACCGTACCATTAGGATTATTAGTAGAAGTAGTAAGAAGAAAACCCCCCCTCCCCCCTTTGGGCGCGGAAATAGCCGAATTTTCCGCAAAAATCTGCGTTTTTGAGCCATTTTCGCAGGTTTTTGGGTTTGTGAGATTCACAGGGTTTTTGTGAGTTTCACAAATTCCGCTGTGAGATTCACGCCATTTTTTCATATACTTTTTGTGAGATTCACACTTTTTTGCTCTGATTTCCTCGAACTCGCTTTTCAGTTCCGAAAGCTCGCTCTCCGGCAAATACCTGCTCAAAATCTCAAAAATCCTATGGAAAAATTCGGCTATTTTTTTCATAACTTGGGTCTCGCTTTCGCTGGAATGTCCATAATCTCGGAATTGAAATGCAGTATCTTCTCGCCGCTAAGAATTTTAGGCAGGTTCTTGTCATTAACCACGCCAAAATCCCTATATGACCTCAATAGAGTTTTCGTGTCAAGTGACGAGGGGTTGCCGTTGTGCATCATAAAGACCGCCCCGTCTCTGGCTAGACCCTTGATTAGAAACGCCATTGACTCATTCCTGTTGCTGCGAAGATGCATTTTCATCTTAAGCATTTTCTTTTTGCCGAGAATAGTTTGGGTTTCATTCACGCAGCTTCCTCCTCGCTCGGATTACAGAGCGGACCATCTTCATTGTGTTCCTTGTTGTGAGTTAGGGCATCGAATATTAATTTTAACGCAGGGTCGTTGCCTCTCTGTATGTGGTTGCAACGTATTTTGCCGGGCTTGCCTATGATCTTTACTTCCTCGTCCTTGTATTTTAGGCGTATCTCGTACTCGTACGGAAGCTCTCTAAAGTATAGGTTGGGTAGGGTTAAGCAAACCGAGTGCGAGCCTGCCTCGTAATAGACGTTGGCATTATCACGCGGTACTGGATTTGAAGGGTCGTGGCGACCATTCCATTTATGAATGTCAAATGGCTTGTCCTTGTCAAGATTAATCTTGGTCATAATCTTTGTAGCCTTGACTGCTTTGTTCTGTTCGGTGTTCATAATCTACTCCGTTTTACTACTCTGTGGGTTAGTTTGGCTCGACAGGCACAGAGTAGTGAAAAATCCTGCCGAGCCAGTTTCTGTTTCACTCTAGCTTGCCGCCGAGTGCGTTGTTGCCTAGAACTTGGTAGATGCAGTTGGCAACTACCATTTTTTCGCTGGCACATAGCCCTTCCTCGCGCATACGTTTAGCCTCTGCTGCCACAAGTTCCTTTGCCTTGCGAGGTATGGCTATTGAGCGGTTTATTGCCATATTTCACTCTCCTTTTTTGCATTGGTAGCTATCGCAGCGACCCAACATATCCACTTCTTTACCTTCTTGCTTTTTGCAAAAAAACAACAGGGTCATACCTCTAGGGTTTTTAAGCCTAGTTTCCACAAATTGGCAGTTTGCACAATTTTCTCGCATATTCACATCTCCTTTTACGAATTTATTTCGTAAAATCCTTTTACTTTTTAATAAATATAATAAATTTTTCCGTAGTGCGTACAAAAAAAGTAAATTATTACGAATTTTTTTCATTTTTTTATTATTTTTTATTATTTTTACCAATAATAGGACTATGGAAGCTCAAAAAGTTAATGGAATTAAGAGTTTTAGAGAGCGTATGCGTATAAAAACGCAAGCTGATTTGGCGAAACTTTTGAATGTAGAACAGACTACCGTTTCCGTTTGGGAAATTGACAGAGGAACTCCAAAAACAGAAACTATGCGGAAACTTTTTGAACTTGGCGCAACGGTAGAGGAATTGTTTGGAATTGAGTATAATAAAATGCACAATCTAGGGGTACTGGAAGCCTCACGCGCAAGCTCTGGCGAAACACCAAAGAAACTTAGTGAATTTGAGGCTGATTTATTGCGAGAAATATTAGATGAATATGCAATTTTTGATGGTGAGTTAGAAAGTATCAAAAAATGGAAAGAAGTATATAAATTAGAGAGAGAGATTGAACGGGGCGATAATACGACAGATTTGACGGCAAAAAAACAAAGGCTGAAAGAATTGCAAGAACAAATAGAGAATGAAATTCCTTGGTTAGATAGGTTCAACGCAAGGAGACTAATAAAATCATTAGAAGATGACCTTGAACAAATGGAAGATATGGACCGCCATAATTCGTATGAAAAGCCAGATAGAAGGCGACGTATATTGGATTTACAAGAGCAAATAGAAAAGGAAATGTATTCTTACGTGGAGAAGGAATTAAAGAAACTATATGAACAAGAATCAACAAATAAAAAAGTTAGAAGGTTTTGGTTAAAGAATGAGCTACGGAAATTACAAGAACAAATTAAGCGGACTGATAGCACGCCAGAACAAAATTTAATTATACTACGGATGGATGATTTAGAAAACAAATTAGCTAGTTTGGAAGAGGAAGGATAGGATATAGCTATATGAATGATTTATTTATACTTGGTGCGGGTGCTAGTGTCCCTTATGGCTTTCCCTGCGGTGAAAGTTTATTTAAGGAAATAAGGGAAAAAAATTATAGAGAAGAATATTTTAAAGACGAAAGTTGTAAAAATGATTATTTTAAATATTTTGGGAAAACTAGTAGGCATTATGATATAGAAACTGTAATGAAATCAATGTATGACTTTACCGTTGATATAAAAAAATCTTCTATGGTATCAATAGACGATTTTCTTCGTAATAGAAAAAATTTAGACCCCAATCAACTAGATTTTGGAAAAAGAATTATTGCATATAAAATTTTAGAGGCAGAATATAAATATAGAAACGGTAAATATGAAAAAGGCAAAGAATATAAAAACAAAATTGACTGGATAAATTATTTACTCTCATTTATAGATAGAAGCAAAAATCTTGAAAAGGCATTTTTTAATTCAAAATTCATAATTTTCAACTATGATAGATTATTTGAACAGAAAATTTTTGAATACTTAAACCACGATAAAAACCTTTCTAATGATGAAGAGTACGTATGGGGAAAATTAGAAAAAATGGAAATTTTTCATATTCACGGATATATAGGAAAACTAAAAGATATTAAATTAGGGGATATTGAAAATAAAAACTACACATCTATAGCTAATAATATGAAAACTGTTTGGGAAAAGGACAACAAGAATAGGACAAAAATTCAACATTATTTTTCAGAGTGTAATCGTATATTTTTTCTTGGCTTCGGGTGGCTTGAAGATAATATGAATGAGCTGGGACTTAACGAAAGTAAAGAAAAAATTTTAAGAGGAAAGGAAATTCACGGAACTGCCTATAAAATGTCTGATTACAATATAAAAAACATAGAGAATAGGCTTAAACTCTGCGGGGCATTACAACCGAATATAAAAAATTGTGAAGCTGTAGATTTGATAAAGGACTTTTTTCAGTAGGATATAACTATGAACAAAACACTACTTTTCCTCCTCCTAGCATTTTCTCTGTGCTTTGGTCAAGCGGTTAAAAAGACGGAAATCATTTACGATACGGTAATTGTAAAGCAAACGGTTATAGATACCGTACATAAATTCAACCCAGATAGCTTAACCGTAGCAATGTTAAAAGATTCACAAAATTTTTATTCAACTTCTTTTTATTTAATTTTAGCGGTAATTAGCATACTTTTAATTATTCTTTTGGGTATATGGGCTTATTTGAATTTTAAATATATAAAAGATTTTGAAAACAAATTAAACGAAGAATTTAAAAAGACTAATGATAAAATTTCAATTATAGAAGAAAATACGAAAGAACAAATTAAACAACAAATTGAAAAATCAGAAAGCAAAATCAACGAACAGCGTAAAGAATTTAAAGGATTTAAATCACAAATAATAAGGGAATTTGCTTATAATAATTTAAATGTCGCAACTAGTAGCCGTGAAACAAATAAAATAGATTATTTTGTGGCTTTAAATAATTTTTGTAGAGTTTATCAAGATAAAGAAATAGATTTCCAAGATTTAGATTTATTAATTTTTAATTATTTTAATGATTTAATAAAACTATATGATAAGGAAGCAGAATTGCCCGATTACATTTCTAAACTAACTCCTAGTCTGATAGAGATACTTTTGCAGTCGTTCAGCCAGATAAAAGCAAAGTATGAGAATGTAGATATAATAAAAGAAATATGGAAAAACTTACAGGATAAATTTGGAGAGCCGAAATGATTATAAAAACCTCGTTAAACTTACCTGCTCTGTAGCATTTTTCTGCCTTACCCCAAAAGGAAATCACCCACAGGATAAACTATGAATAAAACACTACTTGCCCTATCGGTATATTGCCAGCCGGAAATATTTGCGGTCAAATATAAATTTGTTACCTCTATGCAGGGATTTTAATATGCTTTTGAAAAGCCTACCTACGGACTCATCGGATTTTCTTAGAAGAAATCCATATTCTTCATATGTCAAAGGCACCCATTTAATTTTTTTCGCCATAAGAGAAAATATAGAAAATTTAGATGCGAGGTTAGTATGAAAAAATTATATTCTAAAATGATTAGTGGCTCTCTATATTCTAAATGCCAAAGATGTGGTAATCTTTGCATTTCATTGGAGGAATGCGGTGGGAAAATGCTTTGCGTTACCTGTAGGCATAAAGTTATGGAAGAAGAGAAGATGATTGAGGATTTGGCGAAAAGAGCAAAGGAGCTGGGCGGTGGGTGAATTTGCTATATTTGAGATATGGCAGAAGCGAAACGATTTTTTACAGAGAGAGACATTGAGGAATTGCTAAGACCCAATGACAAATCAAATGCGGATTTTATTTCCAATATGGCATTTGCCTCACTTCTGCGTGGCAGGGAAGAACCGCAGGACAAAACGCTGCTGGCGTTGAATTATCCTCATTCAGCAATGGACAACACGCCTTTGGGCTTGGGTGGCGATGACCCTCAACGCCAAGATACAACAGGGATTTTTGAGGAATTAAAGAAGTTAAAATTAAAGAAGCCTACTATTAGGAATTTTTTAATTAACCCGCCAAGTTCCCACGCCCCTACTTCTCCTATACCGGAAGAAATGCTTAAAGACACTAACTTGCTTTGGTATCATTTGCAAAAGAAAGATACCACTGGTGGGCAATAATGAGCATAGCTACCGTAAGCCCTGATATTCCAAAGCTTCCAAGTGCCAAAAAGTAAAACATAAGTTTCATACCATTAAATATACATTTTTTTTGCGGAGTGGGGGTGGTGTCCATTTGTGCTGGGGATTTATAGATTATCTATAACATACTATAAGCATTTTTACTATATTACTATAAAACAGAGGTCACTATGGAAAAAAGAGCAAGCTGGCTGGGCGAGATACCGGCGCGCGTAAATGAAGATGGCTATTTGCAGCTTTTGCCGGAGAACAGCGAGCCGACAAAATCAGTTATAGATGTTGCTCCAGCCCTTCAAAAGGCTATGGAATATGAAGTTGCCAATGGCTTCCCCGGAGTGTTAAGTTGAAAGACGATGAACAGAAACTGTGCGATTCAAGGGTTTGGTGGCAGAAAATAAAAAATCTAGCGGAAAAATTTGAGATAGCCTTGAATAGCAAAGGCAATGAAAACTCAACTTTCATTCAGCTTGACACCGCAAAATTTGATGAAGCACTTGAAATGTACGAACTTGGGTGGTGGACATTCAAAGAGCACGTTTATGGCGAAACTGCCGAGGAAAAACGCATAGACAGGCACAAAATCATAGCTTTGTATATTTTATCTTTCTTAATAAAAAGACCCTTCGGTGTTAGGGTTCACCCCCAAAACAAAGAAGCGGACAGACGCTTGTTTTTGGCGAATGAATTGTTTTCTTTCGTTGTTATGCGAGACTTGCTAGCTGCTTGGAATGAAAATAAAGGTTTTGGCATTAGCGATAACGAAAAGAAATGGCTTGTGATATTATTTAATCTTTTTAAGATTAAGTTCATAAAATCAAATCCGCAAAAAATATCAGACAACCCCTCATGCGTAACTGACATTTTGTCATTGTCGCAAATAGTCTATTATATAGAAAAGTCTTGTGTCTTACCCCTATAAAAAATACCTCTCGTCAAGCCTTTGACCTGCGGTCTATCCCGTAGCAAGTGGGCTATGGCAGGGGGAGGATAACCCTGTGGCTGGGGGTGCTCATTTGCGCAGGAGATTGTTGGGAAAAACTGAAAAAATGTTAATTTTTAACATTTCTTTACCAAAATATGTAAAGATTTTACTATATTACTGTCAGACACCAAGGAGCACATATTATGTCAGAAAACGGCAAAAAACCAGTTTGTCTTAGGGAATTTATCCACAAGGCGGTCGCGCTACCCGATAATGAATTTGAAATGGCTATGCGCTTGGAGAACAATGATGAAGATATAAACAACATAAAGATTATAGCGCAGCCTTTGGATTTTTATGACAGAAATTAAATTCAATGAATTTTGGGATATTACATTAAAACCTTATATTGAATACGAACTATCAAAAAATAGTTCGTATCAAGTTTTGGACACAACTGAAAATTTCTCAAAAAAGAGACGGGATATTGAATCCCTTTACAATACAGCGAGAGACGATATAAAAAAATCCTTTATGAAAAACCACGAAAAACTCCTTGACCGCCATAAAATCCCTGCCTGCCTTTATTTCGCTATCGCTAATGCCCCTCTGATAAAGGTTTTTGGCGGCTCCGAGGAAAAAGACAGGGTTGTGAATGCTGGCTTGGCTTTGCACGTGTCTATAAGCGTTCTTCTATCTTTTATGGCTAATGGAGCGGATTCGGAATATAAGCATTATTTAGAGACAAACGGCTTGCAGTTTCCGCAGAGCAAAAATCTTGATTCAAATGAATCTTATCTAGTGCAAACAATAAAAACTCTGTGCTATGCGCAAAAGCGCAACAAGATGGATATTCTTATGCTTGCCAACATATTCTTTATGCTGGAAGCCCATACGGATTCTGTATATATAAGTGGGAAAAAGTAAATTCAACCCTCGTCTGCAAGCCCTACGCAAAATACCCCTCGTCACGCGCGTTCCGGCAAAGACAGCAAAGGAACGCAACAAGTGCGGCGTTTTGTAATTTTCACATTATGAAACCTAAAAAAAAGCCCCAAACCCTTGACATTGCCCGTTTCTGCAAACGCATGGGCTACACATATAACGACCTGTCAAAGAAAATAGGGATGACCCAGAGCCTAATCGGGCAGGCTGCCTGCGGGCGCACAAAGCTATCCTACGAGAATATACTCAAGCTGATACAGTTGGGCGCAACTGCCGAGGAGCTATTCGGCGATGATATAGGCGGGGCGTTCAGGGAACGATGCTACCGCGAATATGCCGCGGACAATAGTATGCTAGATGCCAAAGACCCAAAGTCCATAGTGCTTGAAGGTCTCAAAGCCATAGTCTTGGAAGCAAAGAAAGGACATAAGCGAAACTAATTATTTTTTCATTTTTGCTTGTATTTTTATATATTATTTCAATAATATGCCAAAAATGGCTTATATTGGCTTATATTTGGGAGCTATGGCAAAGAGAGAATTGAATTTCAAGCAGGAGAATTTTGTAAAGCATTTTCTCCATAATGGCAATGCCTCGGAAGCCGCCATACTAGCCGGATATTCCCAAAACGGCGCGGAACAAACCGGCTACAAGCTATTGCAAAAGCCCAAGATAAAGGCAAGGATAGATGCCGTTAGGGAGAAAGCCAAGGAAGAAACGCAGATGAGCCACGACAAGATGCTGGGCAATATAATTGATTTCATAGAACGCGCCAAGAAAGACGACAGACCGTCCGCTCTGTCTGCGGAGGCTAAAGGCTACGAGCTTATATGCAAGATGGAAGGGTATTTTGAGCGCGATAAACGCGACAATGCAAAAGCCTACGATGTAGCCATTTCCAATGCGAGCGAAAACAATGCGGAAGAAAATTGTAATCCCCCTGCTTGAATGGCAGCGGAAAGTGTTTTGGGACAAATCTTTTTTCCGTATTTGCATTTGCGGCAGAGGCAGCGGGAAAACGGCATTGCTAGGCGCGGAAGCGTTTGTTTCCGCATTGCAAGGGCAGCAGGTCATCATTGCCGCTCCTACGCTGCGACAAACATCGTACGTTGTAGCGGAGACCAAAAAAATAGCTTGGAAATACGATGTTCCTGTTTTGAGCAAGGCAGACGGAATACATATAGGCAAGGGAAGCATTCGCCAGTTTAGCAATGTCAATCCCGATTTTGCGAGGGGAAAGAACGCCAACAAGCTGATAATTGATGAGGCGGCTTATTGCAAAGAGTATTTCTTGAAAGAAGTCCTTCTTCCAACTGTCAGGCTTAAAGATTTTCCACCGAGCATACTGCTTACTTCCTCACCGCTCGGCACAGATAACTGGCTATCCCAAAGATACCTGAACCCAACCAAAGACACGAGCATTTTCCACGCCACATATACTGAAAATTTCTATACCAACGCCACTTGGAAAGAAAAAACGCTGGAAGAATACGCCGTAAGAGGCGAGATGGCGATGCGGCGCGAGCTTATGGGCGAGATACTGGACTACACCGAAAATAGCCCATTCTCGCAGTTCATAAAGAACCTGAACTATACAGAGACTTGGGAACCAAACAATTTGCCCGTAATAATTGGGTTGGACTTGGGTGGAGGCGGTGATTTCTCAACGGTTGCTGTGCGAAAGGGAAACAGGCTGCTTGCTTTGGTCAAAGCCAAAACGCCGGAGGACAAGGATATACAGGAGCTTGTGCGGCAGGGCTTGAAGGCAGCGGGCTATGCCAAGGCAGACAGGCTGTATTTTGACGGCTCGGCACTCGCCAAGCTGACTAGAAGCCTGTTTGTGGAATTTGCGAATAAGATTATTCCGGTTGTGTTCGGCGCAAAGGCAACGGATAGGCGTTGCGTTAATCTCCGTGCCCAATGCTACATAGGCTTGCTGGATAGATTGCGCGAGGGCATAACCTACGGAGCGCAATGCGTGGCGTTAAAGACGGAGCTTGTGCGCGACCTGCTGGTTGCCCGCCCCACCCCCGATGAATCAAACGGCGGCAGGTTCGGGCTTATACCCAAAGACGAGATAAGGAAGGAGATAAACCGCTCGCCGGACATAGGCGATGCCACCGCGCTTGCGTTCATTGACTACAACCCGCCGGACTTGGCAGAAACGCAGGATTTCTTGAATCAGTTCGTTGGGTGAAAATATCAAATAAACTATAAATATTTTCATTCTAATTTTTATTTTTCTATATTAATTGTATGATTTTGAATATAGTCCTGTGGGAATTGTTCAAGCGGCTCATTCAGCCGCAAACGCTGACCAAGCTCATAAACAAGTATGGCGAGGATAGGCTACGCGAGCTTCTTGCGGAAACGGCGGAAGAGAGGGGCGAGGCTGGCATACGCGCCACTGCCGAGGCTATGGAAGCTGCGGAAGATGATTTCGGCAACAATACTTGGTTCGGCGGCTTTGACAGCTCAAACATAAACCAGATTCGCTACGATGCACAAACATCAACTATGGGCGTTATGTTCAACAGCGGGGCTATATACGAATACTACGATGTGCCGCGCTCTGTCGCTTATGATTTCGTCACGTGGCCAGGGAGTAAGGGCAAATGGTTCTGGCAGCACATAAGAGGCGGAAGCGCAAAGACCAGCAACTACGCCTACGCCAAGATAGGGGCAGGCACAACAACCCGTGAAAACAGGTTGCACGAGAGCGGCTACAAATCAACTCACAGCAAAACGAGGAGATGATATGCCAATAGACCTTGATCAGCTGCGGAAATTCATAGACTACGAGAAGAAACGCTTTGACAGCGACCGCAAGGCTATACGCGAGGCTCGCAAGATGGCTAACGGCGACACGTGGCGAGACAGCTTCAATAACATTGCTACCACCATACGCCACAAGGTGCGAGTTGATGCGGTGAATCAGATTGTGAATAAAATCTGCTCAAAATTCACCTCCAACCCTTTCCGCTTCCTTGCTGGAAACGAGCAGCTCCAGTTTGACTACAACAGCTACGACACCGCCATTGCCCTTGCGTTCAGGGACAGCGTTGTGAGCGGGCAGGGTTTCGTGTTCTGCGATTTGTCCAATGGCAAGGCAACGCGCCTTGATGCAGGCTCCGTTATGATGGCGAGCGGCATAGACACAGCTTACGTTGTGTGCGTTTCAAAAGAGGCAAACAGCGCGGACAGGTGGGTTAAAGACGATAATCTGGGGCTTGGCGATGACATAATAGAATACAACAAGGAGACCGAGCATTTGGTTTTTTCCGCCTACCAAAAAACACCCGATGGAATTATAGCGGCTAAAATAATAAATGGCGAGGTGGAAAAAGAGGAACTGCTGCCCATAAGCGCATTCCCCGTTATCCGCATAATAGCGGAAGAGGCTTGGATAGACGACAAATTAACCTACCGCGGCTTGTATCACAAGGCACAGGGCGTTAGCGACCTAATAGACATTGTTTTCAGCCGCATAGCCACCAATATACTAACCGCGCCGCGAATGAAATACTGGGTTGCCGATTTTCTTGCGGCGAGCGAATCGTTCAGAAAGACAATGATAGATTTGAACAAGAACGACACTGCATACATATCATATCCCGCATTTGATGACCAGTCGCGGCCACTGCCGCCGCCGCAAAGAGACGAGGGCAGGATATTCGTGGACGAGCTTGTTTCGGTGACCGACAAGATGGTGCAATACATAAATATGCTTTTCGGCTTTGAGACCGCGGAGAACGGCGACACCGGAAATAAAACGGCTATTGAAATACTGTTCCGCAAGGAGAACCAGAATGCCAACTATAGCCAGTATCTTTTCAACCTGTCCGTTGCTATGGGCGATGTGTGCAAAATCTATGAGGCTATAACAGGGCAGAAAGTTTCAATAGTTTCAGGGCCTTACGAGAATATCTACAGGCAGACATCGCAGCAGTCCATAATAGCCATAAACGACTATTGCACCGCGCAACCTAGCAGAGCCGCCATTGCCCCGCTTCTGATTAAGTTCAGCAACCTAGACGAAAGCACCAAAACAGAACTCAACCAGATAATCCAGCAGGAAACGCAGATACAGCAAATTCTAAGCAATGCGCAAGAGCAAGGGCAGCAGATTCAGCAGTTGCAAGCACAGAACCAGCAGCTTGCGACAACCAACGCGGCTTTGAAGAACCAGCAACTGAACGCAGACAAATCCATAAATGCGGATTTGACGAAGGAGCAGATGAGAGCGCAGGACAAAGCGGCGGATAGAGCATTCAAGGCGGGCGAGAACGACAAAGACCGCGAACTGGAGCTATTGAAAATAGAGCTTGACAAACCAACAACCTAGGAGAGAGCAATGATAACAGAAGCAACAGGCATACCAGATTCAAGCGCACCCGCGCCAGCAAGCGAGCCAGCCCCGCCACCGCCAGCACAGGAACCATCGCAGGAGGCTGTGCTGTCCGAATTGCGCACAGCACGCAAAGAGGGCAAGGAGCCGGATTTCAGCACAACCGCGCCAAAAACGGAGCCAGCAAAGGCAGAGCCACCCAAAGACCCTGCCCAGAACAGCAACGAGCAAAAGCTGAAGGACAAGCACGGCGAAAACTACAAGCCGAGCCAGGACAGGCAAAAGCACAAAGCCAAAATAGATGAGCTGTCAAAACGAATGGCAGAGCTTGAATCCAAATGGAAAGGTGCCGCTCCAACGGCAGACAACCAGATTGAATTCACCGAAGACAATTTTGAATACAAAACGCTCACAAAAGAGTTTAACGAGAAGCTCGGCGAGTACAAAGCAGAAATAAGAGCGGAGCTTGAAAGCAAATACAGCAGCGATGAGACTTTCAAGGCGCAGCACGACCATTACGGCGATATGGTTTTCAGCGAGCTTGAAGGTGCGGGAGAGTTCACTGATGCAATGCTTACGCATCAGAACGGGTTTGCTCTTTTGCAAAAATTATACAACTGGCTTGATATGCCAGGGCATTTGGCTATATGGACAGGCGCAACACCGGAACAAAGAATGTCATCGCTCAAAGTGGAAATGAACAATATGCGCTACGCGCCACGTGTTCCAGCGGCTCCCCCAGCCACTACACCAGCAGCAGCCACAACGCCTGCAAGTCCAGCATCGCCAACAATAGCGATGAGCATAAAGCCCGACCCTGCTGGCACCGGAGGAAAGGCAGGGTTTGACCTGAGCAAGCAGGAGGACTGCCTCAAATTCGTGCGGCAAAAACGCAAGGAAATGATGTGAAAATACATTTAAAATAAATTTTTTTTATTTTCCCTTGCTTTTTCAAAAAAAATAATGTATATTTACATATAGACAGCGACCGAAATTAGAGTAAAGTTTCTGTCTCGTAAATCCTCTGCGTTAATGAGCTCGCAAGTCCTCCGTGTAAGTGAAACCGCAAAACCTCCACGTAAGTGAGCTCGCAATACCTCCGTGTAAGTTGAGTACGTAAGCCCACCGCGTAATTGGGGTGCCGTAAGCTTGGAATCCACGTCAGACCTAGTTTCCACGTTCAAAAAACTCAACTTCAACCAGAGGAGCATAATATGCCTCAACAGACCAATTTCGTGAACGGCACGCTAAAAGCCGTCAACATAGCCGATATGGTGGATTCGCAGGCTATAATAGCCAAAACCGTGGCGCAGGATTACAAGAACGAGCTTACCGCAGGCGACAACCCAACCATATCCATAAAGATACCAGGCAGGGGAAAGGTAGTCCATGGCAAGATTACGGCTGCGGATTTCCAGCAGCAGACAAACACCCTCATTTCTGGCACGCTGACCAAAAAGACCATACCTATTGAGATAGGCGAGCTTGATGCAAGCACGACTATAGAGGCGTGGACAAAAGAGGTAATGCAGCCCATAAAGGAAAATTTCTCCACGGACATAAACAAGATGGTGCTGAAAGCCATATTCGCAGGCGTTGACGGGCATATATTGCAGGCAGCCGGAAAAGCGAGTTTCCAAGATTTATCCAACCTTACGGCTATGCTTATCAAAAGCAAGGTGACTGGCAAGAAGTGGGCGGCTCTTGACCCCAGCATTATGGCGCAGGTGCGCACGAGCGGCGTTAATCTTTTCACAGGGGGAACAGTTGCCAATGACCTCTACAACAGCTTTGACATAGCCTCTTATGGCGGCGTGGAGTATATAGGCACACCGGATATAGATTCCGTCACTTACCCATCAGCTTTTCCAACCGCCATTGTCGGTGCTTTGGCAAACGGAGCAAAGGAAATAACCACCGCCGCGTTTAACTACGATATTCCCGAAGGCGTTATGTTCACCATAGCAGGCGTTTACAAAGTGGATGCGGAAGGCAAGACATTGACCGGACAGCTCAAAACATTCATAACAGAGGCATCTCCGGCAGGCACAAAAATAAACTTGAAATCGCCTCTCATTTTCAGCCCCGCAACCATTGAAGGCGGGAAAGCTTCCACGCAGGTAAAGAACATATCCAATCTTCCTGCAAACAATGCCGCAATCGCATTGGTGGGAACGGCAGGCAAGACCTATCTGCGCGGCGTTCTATACGCCCAGAACATAGCGGCCATAGCTAACCGCCCATTGACCGAGAAAGCCAAGGAAAGCGGCGTGACAACCACATCGCTCGCAGGCATGGCTTCTTTGCAGCTTTGGGAACGCATAGGCGACCTAGCCAACGGCGATATATGGCAGAGCATAAGCAGGCTAGATGCCGCTTTCCCGTTGCTTGGCTTGGGCGGCGTTGCTTACTATGTGGAAGCCGCTTAATAGCGAGGCTTGCGATGTTCTATGCCGAGTTCGTCAAGCAGGCAACCGACCTAGCAGGGATAACAGACATAAGTTCTCCCGCCATTGACCCGACAATGGCGGGCAAGGCTTTTAGCCTGCTCCAGACATCGCTTCTCGCACTTAACACGGACGACAGGTTGACGTTTGCCGTTGACGATATATCGCTGGAACTGAGCAAACCGAGGCTTGTTTTTTTGCGTAGGAAAGAAGGCGAAGAAAAATCGGAAACGAAAATTGATTCTGCGGGGATACCGCTTCCTGACTACGACATAACTATTTTCGGCAATGGCAACTCGGTGAGTATTTCGGATGAAGAACAAGGTTATTATATGGATTACGCTGTTGAGATACCGCCTGCTTATGTCATTTCGGCTCTGGGCAAAATGCGCATGGTCGCTTTTGAGAATTATGTGAGCGACTACGTAGGAGATTCAAGCGTTTATGCGTTCCGGCTTGAATATGGCAGGGCAATTCTGCATTTTCGCATAGGCGGAACTCTTAGGATAGGGCTCAAACGCCCGCTTGATATGCCTGCCTCCATAACGGATGAGGTCAAGCTCACAGGCTCGGCTCTCAATCTGCTCAAATACAGGCTGGCCACAGAGCTTATGGCTCTTTACGGAATGGAGCCCAATCCAATGATTGACCAGAAACACAGCGAATATATGCAGAGGCACATGAAAAACAAAACGGAGATACTGCCGCCGCCTGTTCTGAATGCGGGTTTTGGCAGGCTCAGGAGGCTATGAAATGGGATTTTTCGGACCGGATTTAGGCAGTATTGGCAGGGATTACGAGAATAGCGTTAATGCTGCGAATAAGAATTACGTAGGCAAAATGGAAAGATATGCCGATGCAGGCAAGGGCGCAAATATACAAAACCAGAACCGGACAACTGCGGAAAATTTTAGCGGGTTTGACACGCTTAAAGACGTGAGTAGTTTTATGGATCCTTCTATTGCCGAGCAGATAAAATCGGCAACAGGTGCCATAGAAAACACTTATGGCACAAAAGGCTCACTGTTCAGCGGCGCGGCTGGCGGTGCCATAGCTGACAATGCGAGGGTAATGGCGGAAAGAGGCTGGAGCGATGCCTACAACAGAGCCAGCAACGCGAAGCAGCAGCAGTTCAGCAACCAAATGGGCATAGACACATTCAACAACAACGCGAACCAGACCAATTTCAATAACCAATTCGGTGTGAACACAGCGAACTTCGGCAATTTCAACGATATATATGGCACCGAGCTTGGCAACAAAATGAACGTGGCGAAATCAAAGGCAGAGCTTGCCGCAAGCGAGAAATCGGGCTGGGATTATTTGATGGATGCAGGCAAGCTGGCAGCAGGGGGCATAGCCGCCTTCGGAGGATTAGGGTAATGGCATATTTTTTCAACACGCCTGACTTCTACAATATGCGACAGGCAAGCAACGCTAAATTTGACAAGCAGATAGACGACCTTGTGCAGTCGGGGCCGCTCATGCAGTATGCAAGGCTAAGGCAGGCTAAAAAGGCTATAGAGAAAGACGAGGCTCGCGAGGCGGAGGCACAGAGGCGTTACGAGGAGGAGCGCGATTTCAGGAAACAATACATGCAGATGCTTGCCGGCAACAAAGGATTGCCGCTGAATCAGCCTCAGACAAAGCAAGCACTAGGGCAGCCGTTCAACACCGATACGGTAGGCAATGGAGGGCTTAACTTTGGTTAGTATTGACTTCACAGACCCAAAATTCTACCGCATGAAGCCCGACCCAACGGCTGTGGTAGATAATGTTTTCTCCAGCCTTGCCGCTCCAAGCATAATGCTAGGGTTCCTTGACACCGCAGGCAAGAACGATGCTGCCTCGCTTAGGAACGCTATACAGGCAACGGATAACGCAGGCAATGCGAGGGAAAGGGCGAGCCTTGACAGCCTTTCGCAGAGCGAGCGCGAACTTGCCGGCCAAGTGCATCAGCAACAGCAAACCAAGTATGCTGCCGATAGCAACGCTAGAATGCAACTATTGCAGAAAAGCAACGAGATTGCGGGGCAGATAAACGACATCTACAAAAACTATGATTATACCACAAATCCTCACAAATACATAAATGCCCTTAACGAGCTTACAAGGCAGAAAGAAGAAATAGACGCGCAAATGGAAACTGCAACACAAGCCGTTGTTAATAACCCGATGAACCAAGGCGAAACGCTTGTTAATCCCGTATCGGTTGCTAAATCACCGCTTACCGCTATGCCAACTGAAATTCAGGGCGAAATAGACACTGCGGCAAAATTCTTGGGCGAAAGGTTTGCGAGTATGACAGAAGCGCAGCTTGACAAGACTACGCCGGATGTTTTATACAAAGAGCTTAAAAATCAGGTTAATGGGCTGCAAATGTCCCAAAGTGAATTTAATAGTATTTACAAAGATTACTATGAGCATTACAAGAATCCACATAATAGGGCTGCTGACACGCTGAAACGCAATATAAGCGTTAGCACAGATGTTCAGAAGTATCAAATAACAAAGCTTGAAAATCAGGTTGCTTTGGCGCAGGCACTTGCAGGGGCACAGAATCTGGAGAATGCACAAGCCATGATGAAAAGCCTAGGCATAAAAGAAGGCTCTCCGTTCTGGAATTTTGGTGTGCAAAACTACGGGAATACGGCTTTGCAGTTTCTTGGACAGGCAGCAATAAAAATGAAAGAAAAAGACGAACAAACCCAACCGCCAGAGCCACAAAAAATAGATGGATTGGGTGGCCTTAAAATAGTTCCAAAAAAATAGGAGAAATATATGTTCTTAAAAAAAATACTCTTTGATAATTTGAATGTCAATTCTGATAAGTTTGGCCAAGCCACCATCATTTATGAACATAAGCATATAAAACCAAAGGAATGGTTGCGCCGCTTCTCTAAAGGACATTACCATCATAAAAATAACCTGCGGAACTATCTTGAAAAGGCAAATGAATTCCTTGAAAGATTTCACAGGTTGGTAAGCAGTTTCCATACTTATAATATACATTTTTTTTCCAAAAGCGGGAGGCAATATGCCAGTATTTAACGTTCAAACGCCGGATGGCGAAATTCAGCAGGTACCAGCCAATTCCATAGAAGAAATTACGCGGTATCTTGAAGAAAATGGTGCTGATGTAGCCAGCTACAAAATCACTCCGGTTGAATCACAAGAACCCGTTAAAGAACCTTCCAAAGCCGCCCAATACGCTTCCGAGGCTGGTTCTATAGCCGCAGAAATATCCGCTCCTTTCACAAAGCTAGCTTATGATTACAGAGACAAACTTCCGACAGGGTTAGTTCCTATTGCAATGGGTGCTGGTGCGCTTGCAGATGCAGCCAGCAATGCGGCTCTGTTTACGCCTGTCGCTCCTGCTGGTGCAGCAGCAAAAGCGGCAGGAGTGGCCGCTTTGAATGCACCCAAAGCGTTTACAGCGGCAAAAAATCTTATAACTTTAGGACAGCCACTTGCAAAAAATACAGGAAAAGCCATTGCAAATCATGGGTTTCACGAAATTCCAATCGTTGGGAAATTAGGCTCTAGAAAATACGCTGACACAGCATTGGGAAAAAAGCTGTATGAAAAGAGCAGAGGCGGCTATAATATAACTGAGTTGGAGAAAGATGCAACAAAAGTGCAAGCGGAGATTAATACATTGATTAATGATATTAAACCTATTAAATATAATAAAGGCTCCGAGGCAGAAAAAGCGGCATTTACTACTTTGCTTGAAAAGAAACAAAAAGAATTGACTGAAATAAAAGAAGCCCTTAAATTCGCCGACAAAGATATGGGAATGACCAAAGCAGGGCAAGCCATATCTACTGGACTTGTAGGCGCACAAAGATATGGAGCTAGAGAATTTGGCGAGAAAGGGAAAGATTATGCCTTTAATTGGCTGGAAGGCTGGGGAAACAGACCCCAAGACAAACTAACTGCCCAAGTGGATAGCATTCCATTCTTCAACAGAGGCAAATAAATGCAGCAAGTGTCCGCCGACCTGTCCAAGCTAACCACCAAGCAAAGCCTGTCCCGCTACAACCTAGACAGCAGGCTGGACAACGTCATAAACACGGGCAACGGACTAGAAAGCATATACGGCCAGCAGTTTTTACGCAAACTTGATATTATAAACGTGAGGGCCATATACAAAGCATCAATCGGAATTGGACTGGATGGGAGTGTAAATTCTGGAAACCTTTATATCCTTGCCGAAAATCAATTCTGGATGGTTACTCCAGAGGAAGACAGCGAACCGATATTATGCGGAGAAATTACTACATCTAACGGAACGGTTACATTTGCAGAGAGCCAGGGACAAAACCTTGAAGGCATAGTTTATATATACTTCTGCGATGGAATGAGTTTATACCGATTGAACGCGCTTACATTGAAACCAGAGATTGAAAACCTAAAAAACGCGCTGCCTATGGTCAATGGCACGGATAATGTTCGCGGCCAACCCAGCTTTATATCTTACAGAAGCCATAGACTGCTGCTGACCTGCCTCAACTCAACGCAATTCTTCTACTCCGAAACAAACCCCGACAAGTTCGCCAAAAATAGCCAAGAGCATCCCTTGGATAAAATGTTTCCCTCAGATAATTTCTACAGCACAGAAACAAAGGCAGACAGAACTCTGCGCATAATAGGGCTAGACCTAATCTATGCATTCGGGACCAAAACTATTGAAGTGTGGCGCGACAACAATGATGCTTATGATCCATACACAACATCAATAAATGGCAACTACCTTAGCGGTCTAAGTTCTCCTCACGCTGTTGCGATACTGCATAACGAAATTTACTACTTTGACGACCTCCTGCGGCTGTGCCGATTGTCTAGCGGGCGGTTGGAAGTTTTAAGCGACAGAAGCAACGAGCGGATTTGGGACGGCAAAAAATTCAACAATGCATTCGTAATATACGTCAACGGCTGCTTTATAGCCTGCTTCCAAGCAACTGACGGATTCACAATAGGCTATAACACCAAGTCTGGCAGCATAAGCGAGCTAAGCTGCCTATCTAATGTCAGAGCCGTATCGGAGGAATACCTTTGCGACACAGAGGGCAATCTATGCGCTTTTAACGACCATACATACACAATGGCGAATGGCAACGTGATAAGCAAAATTATACAGCTTGAAGTGTTGCACAACCTTAAAAGGTTCTCATTGCAAAGCATAATGATTGACTACAGCATAAAGACAATACCGGATGAGGCTGAAATAAACAATCAGGTATTCCTATTTGTTTCCCCCGATGGCCTGAACTGGCGCGATGCTAGGGTTCTTAATTTGGATATGCACACGAAAACAATCAAATCTTTTGGCTTTGGCCTGTGCAGCAAGATGCATGCGCGCTTAGTGTTCACAAACGCCAATCCGGTAGTGTTCAATTCGTTCACGTTCATAATTAATGGGGGCACAAAATGATTTCGCATATAAAAGAAAATGACATTGACAGCCTTATAAACGCGCTTGTTGGTAAGTTCGGATGGAGCGAGAAAGACCCCGACAGGAAATTCTATTTGCAGAACGTAATAATCGGAACAGTTTCGCATGAAACAATAACTGATAAATTAGGCAACAAGCATCATTGGATTATACCTTTGGAAGAAAACTATGAATGAACTTCCGGCAAACATAGTAAGCAACCGCATGGCATATTTGGACTCCAACGCCAAGCCGCTGGCGTATGGCCGCCTAATGATATACGAGGATAATTCCTCAACGGCTCTTGCCCTTGTTTATGGGGATATGGAGCTCGCCAATCTTCTTGAAAACCCTGTGCTATTGGATTCGGATGGCAGGGCACACGCGCTATACACAGAAGGCTCCGTATATGTCAAGGTGGAGAAATACGAAGGCGAGGATGAGCATGGCAATAATATTTACTCAAAAGTCTATGATTTTGAGACACCCCCAGGCGTTGACATAAGCCAATACTTCAATGTAAACTACGTTGAAACATACCGGCAACTGCGGGATATTTCAAACCATCACCCAACATGGGTAACAGGCGAGGGGAACCCGCACCTTTATGTCTGGAACCCCAATATTTCAAGCAATGGTGGGTTGAATGAAATAACCGATATATCCTCCAATATAGACCCCAGCGGCTCGTGGCATTGGGAAACAAAAGAGGTTTATGTTGACCAAGCTGGAATAAAAAAAACAGGGCAAGAATACAACACTGACTTATGGGGAATACTTGAAGGCCTAGGAACTAAGAAAATAATAATACCGCCTGGCAGATATTATTTTAATCGCGAAATGGAGCCTACTACATTCTATGACTTGGAAATAATGGGCGGCGTATATTTTGAAAATCTATCAGATTATTGGAAAATATCAGTGAGTGCTAAAGTTGAATGCTTTAGCGCGATTCCGTGGATAAAGTGGGTTTCCCTGCCAAGGGGGTTTTATGATGATACTTATTTTCCCAACATTGATGTAAACGCTTTCGATCAATACGGGGTATATATTAAAGATAGCTTAAATGTGCAAAATAACATAATCGCACAAAAAAATATAACCGCAAAAGAAAATATGACAACCGAAAATCGGATGACGGCAAAAGAATTAAATGTGTCCGAGCATGCCACTATCGGAACGAGGAATACTCAAAACACTTTAAAAATATATGGCAAGACAGAGGCTCATAATATAGATGCCAATTTTATACAAGCCAATTATTTGAATTCAAAAACAATAAGGTTAGTTGATAATGATGGACTTATAGTTGAAGCAGAGGGAAAAAATAGTGCGTTGTCCCTTGTTAGCATAAAACAAGAAAATAAATTTGACGGATGGGTTTACCAAACTGAATTTGATAATTCCTTCCCTATAGGCAGCTATATAACAGCTACGTTAGCTCAGAAAGTAGCGATAAACACAGAAGTTTATTTGCTAGATAATCAATATTTTTCAATTAATCATAGCGGAAATAACTTAACTGCGAATGGAGAAGCAATAAGATGTATAATAACCAAACCAGATGACGTTTCTAAAATCATAGCTACATTTTTAGTTTCAGGCATAATAGGTTATGGAGATTCGCCTTTTAATTTTACTTATAGGTATATATATCTGCTACGGCGGATAGAATAAAGGGGAATATATGGGAGATTTTTTCAACAGGAGTGAACAATGCTAGTAAACAACGTGACTTCCGCATTTACGCACAACGGCAAACCAGTGGCCAACGGCAGCCTAACCGTCTATGTTGACAGAACATCCACGCAGCTTGCCAACTTGACAGCAAACGGATTGCCTACATCCAACCCCGTAAAACTCAACTCTAATGGCGGTATAGTTTCGCCAATTGAAACCGATCTGGGCATCGTTTACTGCATCGTCAAGAATGCGGCAGGCGCGGTTTTGTTCGGATATGAATTAGTTAGCACCGCGGGCGTTATACCCCGATGGCTACCGAACACAACGGATAACCCTGACAGCACAGGCGTAACAGACTCTGCAAGCATTTCGGTTAAGAACAAAGCACAGCTTAATATGTCAGATGAAGGCAAGCTAAATCTAAGTGAAGGCGCAACGATTGATTTTGGATCCAATACAAAATTGTACGCGCGAGGCTTTGGAGCAATCAGCGGGCTACAGGGAAATATCCGTAGTGGCGATGCTATTTTACATCCCTCTTGTCGCGTTTATAAAATAAGAGAAGATTTTAATGCCCGTATTGGTCTAGATGATGCCGCAGCCAGCTTTTCGCCGGGAGATTTGTTTTATTTTATTGCTGAAAAATTATTGGAAGGGGATGCGTATGTCAGGTATCTTGATACCGATTGGTATACCAATAGCGCAAAAGTAAACCAAGATGTTTCGGCAGTGTTGATGTTAGTAGATAAAGCGGGGGAAGGAGAAAATGTAGAGTTGCTTTTTGAAAAAATATCAGATGCAAACCTGAAAGCAAATGTTATTCCTACTTTTAACGCTGAATATAATTACACGCTAGAGAAAGAAATAGGGGAAACATTTGATATTGGTTTTAGATATTTAGGTGTTGGCCGCGTAATTGAAGGTCAAACGCTCATATATGATAAAGAGGGTACCATAGGCGTTATCACAAAAAAAATAAACACTCATGACGGGCCGATTTATAATTATATGGTCATTTCCACATCGCCGGACCAGAATGTGTTAGACGGTTTGCAAAAGCAAATAGATGACGAAGCACAGATAAGGCAGGAAGCAGACGAAGAATTGCAAAGCCAGATAGACGAAATTGGCTCGGCTATTCAGCCTACAGGCACCGAAGACCAGGTGATGCTTGGCGATGGCAACCCCACGCCAGCCCTAGATGACCCAGAAAACCCAGAAGAAACATTTAATGCGGCGAGTTCTCTGTTTAATTTCAAGCCATCAAGAGATAACGCTCCCAGGTATGTGTATGGTGAATTCCAGAACAGGGGCGGCTATATAGAGTCTGAGAAATTAGCCCGACTTTTGCTGGAAATACTTATCGGGCAGGGGCTTTTGATGCGGCCACAACCAGACATACTGATAAATTCTGCCATTATTCGCATTCCAGTTCCGGTTAACGGAAACGACAGCGAAGACGAAGCACATATAGAAGACACGAACCCTAATTACACCGCAGGAAACGTAATATGGACACCAAACCACGATATATTCAACGGGACATACTCTTACACGGCTGTATTTTCCCTTATTGCGAAAGAAGGTTTTGCATTCCCCGAATCGCCTGATATTCTTGTGAACGGGGCAGCCCCAGCAGCCGCAGTGCGTGAAGAAGACGGCTCAATGACAATAACCAAAAATTTCGCGGCAACGATGACAGCACTGCAAGCACCAAACGTAACGCTAGCTAACATAGCCACCGGAAATACCAGACCCAAAGATGTATCGGGCACCAACTGGACAGGCGCGATAAGCTGGACTACCAGCCCAAATAGCAACGTTTATGTTTCCGGGGTAAATTCAGGCAAATTCACATTGAGAGCCAGTGCAGGATATAGATGGAATAGCAGCGATGCAAAGGTGAATAGTCTAACCACAAACATAACCAAAGCTACCCTTAGCCGAGACGGAATGGAGCTCACATTTGAATGGAAAACAGCTTCGCTCGCAGATATAATCGCCACTACGCCAGATATTTCAATACCTGACCCTGTTTTTAATGCCGCCAAACCAGGCACAAGCGCGGTTACAAAGAATGACGCTGCAAAAAATAATTATTCAATCAATTCTCTAACTTGGGTTCCTCCAGGCACAAATTTCATAGAAGGAGATGCAACTGGAAAATTCGAATTAAAAGCGAATACGGGATATATATGGGGGGCAACAGGAGCGATAATAAACACGCAAAATGTGCCAGTCACTCTAAATGCAGATAAAAGCATTTTAACGGCTTCCAAAACATTCAACATAGCAAACCCCACCGAAGGCACCTTCACCGACCCCCGCGATGGCAAGCAGTATCCTTGGAAAAGGATGCCAGACGGGAAGAAGTGGATGACTAAGAATATGGAGTTTGCAGGCTATGGCATTGAGCATCTATATGCAAATATGGGTAGGCTGTATAATTGGAACCAAGCTAAATTGGTAGTACCCCAAGGATGCCATTTGCCGAGCGAACTTGAATGGATACAACTCTTTGATAATACTGGTGGCTTTGGTCCGGCTGGAACGGCAGGAAAGGCATTGAAGGCTACTAGTGGTTGGAACAGCAACGGAAACGGTTTGGACACCTATGGGTTCGCCGCGCTACCCGCAGGACTTTATATAACAAATTTTATGAATGTGAAAGAGACTGGATTTTGGTGGTCTAATAAAATGCAGCAAGAGAATAATACTATTTATGCGACCGCGTTCAAGATGACTTACAAAGTGCAATATGTCAGCGACCAACAAAATGAGTTTAGTAATTATCTAAGTGTTCGTCTCATAGTGGACTAAGCGAGGGCATAATCAAATGGAATCGCTTATAGTAGGTATGTTAGAGCAGTTAGGCATTTCAAGCGTTGTCGGCGGGTTGCTTTACGTAATTGTGAGCCGCGAGGCTCACCACAGGAAAGAAAAGCGAGATGGGCAAATAAACGAATTAAAGGAAGAGAATAAGGATATAAAAGATAAGTGGAAAGAACACAAAGCGTATCATAACAGCTTTGAGAAAGATATCCATGAGAAGTTAAACTCAGCGTTAATCATTTTGCACACGCTGAAAGGCTATATGGACGGGAAAAATGATAAAAGTAAATGATTTCAAAGGCTCCCCAATAATAACCGAGTTTGCAGGCGTTGACTTGTGGCGGCTCTCAAATCCCGTTTACGTTGAAGTTCTCACAAACGAGGGCAAGCTATGCTACACAATGCTCGCAGGCTTCCCAACCAACATGCGTAGCGGCAGCCATTTGGTTGACTGGCTCATTCCCAAATTCACAGGAAACAACAAATACAACTTGGCATTATTATGCCACGACTTCGCATACACGCAAAGCAAATTCCAATATAATATGCTAAGCCGCAAGCTGGCTGACGAACTCTTGCGGCAAATGGCGATATTGTCTGGCGAGCTTGGAACATTCAGAGCGGCAATAATGCATAAGGCTTTGCGCGTTGGCGGCAAGTGGGCTTATGAAAGCGAGAACAAAGGCGAGTATGTTGGGGCGGAAGAACTTATGAGGTTTGAGTGGAACTCAAGATAAATAATGTGTATTTTATGTGTAATAGGCTAATAAAGGCGGTATTTATCAAAGCGTTAGTAAAATTCTGCATTTTTCTACATTTAATGCAATGCCTTTTTTGCCATTTGTCTTTTTGTTTCTAATAGCGTGTTCCGATAATTTGTTGCACAGCGAAACAAAATTGCTGTCTATTGAACGCATATCCGTTGAAGTTCAAAATAAATCAGACACGGTTTTAACAGATTACTCAATTCCATATTCCGACACAATTTTAAAAGGTGATACCATATCTTTTTATGCGAAAATAAATCCACCAAGCGCAAGAATTAAGAGTTGCTATTGGCTTATTGAATCCAAAGAATATCCTTGCCTGCAAGCTAGAAACAGATATACCTTTGATTCCACAGGTCTTTATCCGGTGAAATTATATGTTCTGGATATTTTTGGCGACACATTATCTGCAAACATATCTATGAGAGTTTCAAGCAAACCGGTTTGCGAGAGCATTAGCTTGAATTTTTTTCAAGGCTCGCCTATTTTTAAATGGAACTGCCAAAATTCAGATAACGCAGCCGAGCTAACTTACAGATTTATACTCAAAACAAAAGATAAAGCAGATACCCTGTTTTTGAAAGAAGACTCCCTGCAACTGGGTTATTCCTTGCCAAGTGATTATTGGAAAGTTCAACTGAATGCAGAAAACAGCTACGGATTCAAAGATTCCACCGAGTTTTCGCTATGATAAAAAATTTTCTTTTTTTCCTTGCAATGGCATTTTTAATATCCTGCTCTGATAGTGATAAATTTGACGCTAACGGCAAATATAAAATTGAATTTGATATTTTTTATCAAACATACGAGCATAGAAATAAACCACGCATATACGCTTACGCAAATATAACACCAAGAGGTGGAGAAGACTACTACTACTATTACTATTGGAAAATGGATGGAAAACAACTTTGTTATAATTGCGACTTTGATGAAGAGGTGTCTTACGGTGAGCATTTTCTAGAATTTATTTTGATAGACCGCTTTGGCGATACTTTAAGCGATGGCGGCGTTATTCGCGTGGACGAGCCGCTTAAAATTACCTTGCTTTCTCCTGTAGAAGAGTATAGGGCTGCAAAAACAGATACTATTAAATTTCAATACAAAATAAGCGGCATAGATACTTGGGAAGAAAATCCGCAAACCTTTGTTTATATTTCCACAGATAAAGATGTTTGGGAAAATGGAAAACCCATGCAAGATAATTTTTTGCTACCGCCGTTGAACGAGCGGGTTTATTATTGGGGAGTTATGGCGATTACCAAACAAGACACCACATTTTCGGAAATAAGGAGCAAGGAGATAAGGAGCGTATGGATAAAAAACTAATTATAATCATAATGATGGCAGTGGGCTTCTCTAATTCAGCTCCTCTTTTGATGTTTCCCCTTGAGTCCGACTTAGACAGCAATGTTTTGGCTCTTTGGGAAAATTCCATTAAGCAAATTTTTAAAGAGGCCGCTTTTGAGCCTGTGAAAATTGAGCAGAATTATTTTGCGCATTGCGAGAACGTGGAATGCGCAATATCTGCGGCGAGAGTAGCCGGAGCGCAAGGGTTGTTCAGGGGACGTTTGCGAGCAGAAGGCAAGGATTCCATAAGCCTTAGATTCCACATAGACTGGCTTGCAAGCAATTCAACTCCTCAAAGCGATATACAAGCCACAGCCCCGCTTTCGTGGGACGATGCCATAAGGAGCGGAATTCTGTCAAAACTATTATCTGGAATAACAGGCAAAAGCCCAGAAATTGAAAACACAAAGGAAGAAAAAACTTATGTCAGGGTTGAAACTAACCCAGAAAATGCCGTTGTGATGCTAAACGGAGAAGCAACTTGTTCTTCGCCGTGTGAATTTTTGGCCAGCGGTTCCAGAGCGCAAATTGCGGCATATTGGCAATCTGGTGATAATATATGGGCGGCAAAAACCGATGTGAAATTAGGAAAAGATACTGCAAAAGTATTGATGGAACTGAGGCGTACCTTTGCATACACGGAAATTCGCACATTGCCAGAAAATGCCCTGATATATCTGGGAGACTTTTTAGACTTAAATTCAAAGGCCCTGGGAAAAACGCCGTATAGGTTTCGCAGTTTGCCCGGAACTTCGCAAATCCGTCTTTTTCGCGAAGGCTATAAAGATACTTTGATAAACGTCAATGTTGATGCTATGGAAAAACAGGTTCAAATTGTGCAATTAAATCCCATAACAGATGCGAGGCAAATAGCGGATCAGAGCCTTTTCATAAAAAGCCAAACAAAGAGAAAAATAGGACTAGGACTTTTGGGTGGCAGCGTAGGGCCACTTACTGCAGGTGCTTTGCTCTGTATTCTAGCCAAAGACGATTACCAAAAAGCCCGTGAAATAAAATCTGAATTATCTTACCCTGCCATTGGCGGCGAAAATTTCAAGGCAAAAGTTGACGAAAACCACAAAGCCGTTGAAAGAGGAAACACGAAAACAATTTTTGGCTCAAGTTTAATAGGAATTTCACTAATTTTAGCTGGAGTTGGTTTTTCGATGAGTTTTTGATTTATATTAAACACAGACAACCACATATAAACGTATGGGGTTCGGATTTAATTTGTCTGAACCAGAATTATCTGACAGTTTATCTCGAAATAACCAATTTCTGCTTCTTCTCAAAAACCTTCTTCTTCCCACCTCCCTCTAGCGAAGAAACGGTATTCTGAACAACATAATGATAAAGCCCATTTGCCAAAAGCCGCCCCCTTGAATCCCTGCCGTCCCAATAAGCGGAAGGCTCCCCAGAAATCACATTGTTCATAACTTTAACCAGTTTTCCGTTTTGGTCAAAAATCTTTATGCTAACGCTGCTTTTCCTATCCAATCCTGCCAAATCTTTGAAATAAAATGTTGTTCCGTTTTTCTTAATCGGATTTGGCGCATTGAAAACATCTGCCAAACCATCTCTATTTTCCTTGTTTAGCGAAAGCCTTATTGAACGCAAGGCAACGTTTCCCAAAATATCTTGCGCGCGAACCTTGAAAACATAATTTCCAGAGTCATAAGACAAACCAAAATTAACCCTGATAACCGCACGTTTGCCTGTTTGCTCAGAAAAAGACCAAGGGTGCCAAGGGCTTGCCACAGGGCTTAGCTCAAAAGAAATTCCTTCGTCTGCCTCTTCTCTGTAATCTATGCCTGTGGAATCTTCTATAACCACATCCAAGCAAGCGGGAATTTCCAAACTTACCTGCGCATTTTCTGCATATTGATTCGTGTTTCCAAAACGCATACAGGGGTAGATTTTTATGCTCGGCGGAGAATGGTCTTTAATGGAATCTGCATAAGGCGATGTTCCAGACAGAGAAATTCCTTTCTCTGCCATTCTTCCAATTTCAGCAGTTCCTGCCTTGTACGCCCAAAGCCTTATTTGAGCGGAGGTATCGCCAAGAGATAATTTGCGCGGAGTTACAAATTCCGTTGAGAATTTTTTGTTTTCTATTTGCAATTCCTCGGAGTAAATTGGATTTCCTAGTATTTTTATGTTTGCAGAACAACGAAAATCATTGCCGTAGTTGTCTTTGCAATTCTTTTGCTCCAAATGGCGATATTTTTCGCCCTCCAAAACTTGCAAGCGCACTTTGCCGCTTTGCACAGAAGCAGTGCCCGATATTTTCAATTTTTGCAAAGCTTGTATTGAATCTGGAGTGGAATCTAATTTCAAACTGATTTCTTGCTTTGGCATACTCAAAACAGGTTCTCCCAAAAGCGCATATTTTTCGTTGTTGTATCTTTGCGAACTGAAATTATAAGACGAACTCTGTTTTGCTTTTAAAATGGCTTCACCCAAAAAAGCATTTGGAGTTATCATGGCAAATTTCAAAATTTTTGTAGCTAAGTCCACATTATGGCTTGCATAGCTCTCTCTAAGAGAACCTATAGTAGCTATTGCGCCCCTGGATTTTGCATTTAAATAAGCTTCCGAAAAACTAACCTGAGCAGCATCGTCAAAACGAGCTACTAGGCAAGAGAAAGAACCTAAAATGGTGTATTTCTTTTCATTGAATATATTGCTCAAAGAAGAAGAGTTTAGCAAGTCTTCATCTGCCCACTGAACGGCACTTCCGTGCCCGTAATAAAATGTGAACAGAGCACCTTGATTTAAGCGAAGCAATAGTTCTTTTGTAGCTCCTGGTTTTTTGCTGCTACCTTCAATATCGTATTGGAGCAATGAGATTTTTCGCCAGTCTATTGCAAAATTTTGATTTAGCAATAGTGAGTCCACAAGCAGAGCGGTATTTTCCATCTGCTGCGTATGGTGAGTGGGGTCTAGCTTTTGTCCTTGCATAGCATCGTCTGCGCTTAGTATAACTGTGTTTCGCCAAATTCCATTGTCCATAATGGAAATTTTTTCATAATCCTTTGCTTTTTGAATATAATTTTCAAATTCATCTGTATTTAAAACAGGAAGCCTGCCAATAGCAAGGCTCAGTTCATATTTCCCAAATCTTACTGCCTCGCCAGAATCCAAAACAGCAAAGAAATCGTCTGTGGAAGTGTCTTCTGCCTCATAAGGCGGAATTAAATTATCTCTTGAATTCGGTCTTATTTTTCTGTAATCGTAATTACCGCCCCCTGCGAGCAAAACGTATTTTAAATTGGGGCAATTATTTTTTGCATATCTGATATAATCCCTTATTGCAACAGGCGAAAACTGCGCTCCTTGGTCTCTGTAAATATCTTCTGCCAAAACCACCGCTGTATTAAATTTGGTTATGGCTTCTCCACTTTCCCTGAATTGTTTTAGCGTAACCCCGCTGTTCTGCAATTTCTCTGAAGTTAAAATTAAATACTCTGTTGCCACAGGAATTTTCAAAGGTTCAGAAACAGAACTTGCTCTTTTGGGAATAACCTCAACAAAAGCTGGTTTTTTATAAATGTTTTCCCTGAACAAAAAATATTTTGTGTCTCCGTCACTTTGGATTGTATCGTTTGCATAACCATTGCTTGCTCTCTCCAGTATTTCTACTGGAATGAAATTTTTTGTTTTAACAAGCTGCATATTTGCAGGAATTGGAATTCTCACCGCTCCTTTTGCATTTCCTGGAAACAGCCACTCATCTCCACCGCTTGCATTTACATTATATCTATATGCTATTGATAGTCCGTCAAATCTATCTGGTTGCCCAGAACTTAAAATTTCCAATTTGTATAAATTATCGTTTTGCTGCGCTCCATTGCTTGCAAATACAAAAGAGCCTCCTTCAATGGTATCAATTATATTTTTTTGTTCCCTACCCTGAAAATAAAAATTGAACTTTATGCCTTCCATTCTTTTTTTCCAATTAAGAGAAGAAAATGTTTCGTTATATGCTGTGGAACGCCTTGGAAAAAATGATAGACCAAGCCACACGGAATCTCCGCGCAAGCCACTTAATTTTCTAATGGAGTTTTGAAATTCAGAAGGTTCAACCACAACTGCGGAATCTTTTACACTCCATTTCCAAAACCATTCCTTTCCTGTGTTTTCTTCTATTGCATGGATATCGTTTGAAAAATAATGGTCTCGCAAAATCAAATCTTTTTCTGACCTTGCATATTTTTTCCAGTTTATGGTATCGGCTCCATTTATGTTTTTTGTGATTTTGTTTAGGCTTTTTCCTTTGCCGCCAGCGCCTAAATAAAAATATTGATAAAAATCATAAGGTGAATGCGAAAAATAATAATCCATGCCTTTAAAAGAATTGCTCTTTTTCCAAAGCGCGGTTCCATAGCCAAAAAATATTATTGAATCTCCTTTGTCAAAAATTCCGTTTGCATTTTTATCTTTTGCCAAAATTGGAATTTCCTCCGCATTTGGAAAAATCTCCTCGCCGAGCATTTCTGTCAAAGTATCTGGCGAGGCACTGAATAGCCTAAGGTTAGAGATGAGTATTCCGTCTATATCGCTTCCAGCAATAGCCCTTAACTCATCAAAAGAAAGTGCGTGCATTCCGTCTGCCATTTCGGATAAATCTTTGCTTCCAATTCCAATTCTTGCAATCCAGTCTATGCCTTCCGTGCTTGTAGCGGCGGTTTTTCGCATAGCGCGCAAGGTGCTTGCCTGCTTTATTCCAAATTTTGCAGCAGCAGTTTTATTTTCCACATAAGCCAAAGCTCTTTTGGAAGCGGAAAAACCTTTTGGCCCTTCGTTAAAATTCACCAACACTCTGAAACTTCTCCGCAAATTCCAAGAAGCTCCATTTGAATACACAAGAGGCACATTAATTTTAACCCGCCACAAATTATCTTTGAGGTAAGGCACTCCAACCTGCAAAGAACGTGGATTCTGTTCCGCACCGCAAAGTTTGCCGCTCAAAGCTTCGCTTTTTATGTTTTCCAAACTGACGCTCGGCGGCAACGAAGAGGGTAATGCTATTATATAAGTTCTAAAAGGAATGCCCGGAGCCTCTGCGCTACCGAAGTAATTAGCGTTTTCTGGCGTACCAAGGCAGGAACCAGGTCTTAAACCCGCAACTCCATCTGTAAAAATAAACGCATTTGCGGCATCGCGCTGTATTTCAAGGGCAAAAAGGCTAATTGGAATGAAAAGGAGGTATTTCAACAACCTGAATATCATATTTTTGAAATATAGTAAAAGACACTAATTTATTTTTCTATATTATATACTTTTTTTCACGGAATAATGTATGGACCGTTCAAAACATTTGCTTTGCCTGCGCGATTGGGATGCCAATCGTGTTCTAGAAACCATAGATATAGCTATTCGTTTGAAGCAGGAGGTTAAAAATGGCACGTATTCGGAGCGTTTAAAGAGTAAAACCATAGGAATGCTCTTTCAAAAAGACTCGCTTAGAACCATTGTAACATTTCAGGTGGGAATTTTTCAGCTCGGTGGAATGCCCGTGTTCCTCAATCCAGAGAGCATTGGCAAAAGAGAAGATGTTAAAGACGTGGCAAGATGTGTGTCGCGCTGGGTGGACGGGCTTGTGGTGCGCTGCTTTGAGCAAAGCCTAGTGGATCAGCTTGCCGACTACGGGAACATACCCGTTATAAATGCCCTCACAGACGACTCTCACCCTTGCCAAGCATTGGCTTTTGGGCAAATGTGCGTGGAACAGTTTGGCAATGATTTAAAAGGAAAAACCGTTGCCTTTATAGGAGATGGGAATAATGTTGCAAATTCTCTTATGAATTTGTGCGCCAAGTTGGGAATGAATTTTACCCTTGCCTGCCCAAAAGGTTATGAAATAAAAAAGGATGTGATAAACATCTGTTCGCCCATATTTGAAAAAATGGGTACAAAATACAGAACTTTCAACGACCCAAAAGAAGCCGTTAAAGATGCGGATATTCTTTACAGCGATGTGTGGGTTAGCATGGGGCAAGAGGAACAGAAAAAATCTAAGAAGGAACATTTTTTGCCTTTTCAAATTAACGATGAGTTGCTTGCGCTCGCACCTAAGCATTGCAAGGTAACGCATTGCCTGCCTGCGCACAGGGGCGAAGAAATAACAGACAGCGTTATGGACAACTTGCAGGTGAATTTGAGCTACGAAGAAGCGGAAAACCGCCTGCACGCGCAAAAAGCCGTGCTATGCAAGTTACTTCATTAACATTGAGCCTCTGCTCAAGTCCACGAATGTTATATAAAAGAACAAGGCTATAAAAAATGACATTGCAACTTGCTGAATGCGAGCTTGGTTCTTTTGAGAAAGTGGCTTGCCTCTTATTTTTTCAATTAGCAAGAACAAAAGAAGACCGCCATCTGTTATGGCAAGGGGCAGCAAATTCATAACGCCTAAATTTATGCTTATAAGAGCAAGCAAAAGTACGGCTCTTTGCAAATTTTCAAGCCACACCAAACCTATAACCTGCACAATGCCAACAGGCCCGCTCATAGCTCTAAATTTAACCTCTCCTATTATAATGCGGTGAATGTAGCGAAACACGCTGGTTCCCATGCTAATGCTTTTTTTTGCCGCCATTGCAAGAGCTTCACCAAGCGGCTTGTGAATCACCTGCAACTCATCAAATTGAGCAAGCCCCATTTGAATTCCAATTAAATAACGTTCAGCTTCCTCGTTCCATAGCGGATTCATAGATACGCTCAAGGTATCTATTTTGCCGTCTTTTTGCTCTCTTGAAAACACCACCTCAACTGCATTTCCATCAGAGGCAGAAATTATATCTATCATATCTTGGTAATAGCCTATTGTGTAACCATCAACGCTCAAAATGGTATCGTTTTGCTTTATGCCGGCTTTGCCGGCGGGAGAATCTCCCAAAGGCTCTGCCGCTGCAAAAACCCTGTGCCTTGGGTGAATGCCAGCGGTGCCAACACCTAAATCCCTAAGTTCCTTTGGAACTATGTTCACCGTTTTTCTGCCATCTTTTGTTCCAATTTCCAAAGTGATGTTTCTGGAAATGCTAATGCCAATTTCCTCGCGGAATTTTTCCCAGCCCTCCGCTTTTTTTCCGTCTATGGTAAAAATTGTGTCGCCGCCTGCAATACCAACTTCTTCCGCTGCTGAATTATGTTCCACAATTCCAATAACCAGCTTGTCAGACACAGGTTCTGGGTTGCCTATCATGTAAATTCCAGTTAGCAGGAAATAAGCGAAAACTATGTTGAATGCGGGGCCTGCAAAAGCTATCAAAGCTCTTTTCCATATAGGCTGCACGTGAAAATCGTCTGGCCTGTCTTCGCGAACCTGTTCGGGATTTTCGCCCGCCATTGCCACATAGCCACCAAAGGGAATGGCAGATATGCAGTAAATTGTTCCGTTTTTTTCCACCTTAAAGAGCTTTGTTCCAAAGCCTATTGAAAAGGTCAAAACTCTAACTCCGCAAAACTTAGCCGCTAAAAAATGCCCAAGCTCATGTATAAAAACAAGCAAGCTAAGACCCAAAAGCCCCAGAATTATTTGAAAAAGCCAATAAATATTCATTTGTCCCCACACCTGCAATTTTTTATCTTTTCAAGTGCCCTTTCTTTTGCAAGGGCTTCACGCTGCTTGTAAGTGCCCATTCTTTTCATCATATTTTCCCAGTCAACCTTGTGCGCATCAAATTCAGGACCATCTATGCACACAAACTTAACCTCGCCTCCAACCGTCACTCGGCAGCAACCGCACATTCCTGTGCCATCAACCATAATACTGTTGAGGCTTGCATAAGTTTTAACGTTGTATGGGCGAGTTGTCTCAGCGCAGAATTTCATCATTATGGGAGGGCCAATGGCTATGGCAAAATTGGGCTTGCAATTTTCGCAGAGTTCTTTTAAAGGTTCTGTAACCAAGCATTTGCGTCCATAAGAGCCATCGTCTGTGCAAATTATCATTTCATCACAAACGCTTTTAAGTTCGCTTTCCATTATTATCAAATTTTTTTGCCTAGCTCCCAAAATAACGCTAACTTTGTTGCCAGCTTTTTTAAGAGCCTGAGCTATAGGGTACATAGGTGCAGCCCCAATACCTCCGCAAACACAAACCGCATGTCCAAAATTCTCTATATGCGTGGGCGAACCAAGCGGGCCTGTTAAAACGGGAATATCATCACCTGCGTTTAACTGCGATAAATCTATTGTCGTTTTGCCAACTGCCTGAACAATCAAGGTTATTGTACCTTTTTCCTTATTTGCATCTGCTATTGTAAGTGGAATTCTCTCACCTGCCTCTAAATCCGTTTGCAAAATTATAAACTGCCCCGCCAGCCTCTCTTCTGCTATAAGGGGAGCCTCAACAACTAACTTATGCACATCGCCCGAAAGTTGTTCTTTCTCTACAATTTTTGCCATGTGCCTAATATAAAAAATGAATTTGCTATATTTATAATTATGAAAACTTTACGAGTTGCAGTGCCAGGCGTTGAATATGCTTGTTCGGATAAATTGCCGAAATTAGTTGAAGCAGAAAGGCTTAGGCAAATATTAGACAAATGCGTAGAAGAAGCCGAGAGCAGTGGGTTTCCTATTATGACTATGGACGAAATTTGTGCGGAAATAAAAGCATATAGAATGGAAAAACGAGTAGCACGAAATGCAAAAAGTAATTATTGACACGAATGTGTTGGTTTCTAGTTTGATTCAAAAAAGTTATCCTCATTATATA
>Ga0268262_10000518_pt1 | contig 50754 bp, 45 predicted proteins | sample TergutNc150P3_FD_190354 | JGI IMG/M metagenome (GOLD analysis project Ga0268262, IMG submission 190354) | Nasutitermes corniger P3 segment gut microbial community from laboratory colony in Florida, USA - Nc150 P3 (SPAdes) (version 2) | ecosystem: Host-associated > Arthropoda: Insects >... | reverse complement strand
TTTCAACGGGAATCTCGGTAAATCATATCATCAGTATTTTTATAGCGCTAATGGGCGGCTGGATTTGGGAAGTTACAAACATCGGTGTTCTCTTTTCGATCTCCGCTTTCCTCGGACTGTTAAACAGTCTTTACGCCATGACAATTAAAAAGGAAGAAGAGTTTACAATTAATCTGTAAAAGTATACAATAAAGTATGCAAAATTTTGAATATTGTAATAAGACTAAAATAATTTTTGGGAAAGATACTGAAAATCAGGTTGGGAGTGAAACCGCTAAATACGCAAAACGGATTTTACTTCACCATTCGGGAAATTCGGCTGTTAAATCTGGATTGATTGACAAAGTAAAAACAAGTTTAAAAAACGCCGGAGTTGAGTGTGTGGAATTAACGGGCGTATTGCCGAACCCCCGGCTTTCTCTGGTTAAAGAAGGCGTTAATATTGTAAAAAAAGAAAAGTTGGAATTTATTCTCGCAGTGGGGGGCGGCTCTGCAATTGATTCGGCAAAAGCCATTGCGGTTGGAGCGGTGAACGACGGCGAGCTGTGGGATTTTTTTGAGAGGAAAAAAAGCACGGACAAAGCATTGCCTGTCGGCACTGTCGTAACGATTCCTGCGGCGGGCAGTGAATCAAGCATAAGCTGCGTCATTACAAACGAAGAAGGTCCGTGGAAGAGGGGAATAAATTATCAATGCATACGCCCTGTCTTTTCTATTATGAATCCTGAGTTGACATATACACTGCCGCCGTATCAAACAGCCTGCGGAATTACCGATATGATGGCGCACATCATGGAACGCTATTTTACAAAAGTACAGCATGTGGAACTTACGGACGAACTCTGCGAAGGCGCATTAAGAGCGATAATCCGTAACGCCAGAAAAATATTTTCCGGCGGAGAAAAAAATTACGATGCAAGAGCGGAAATCATGTGGGCGGGAACAATCGCCCACAACGGTCTTTTAGATACGGGCCGTATTGGAGACTGGGCAAGCCACGCCCTTGATCATGAATTATCCGCGCTTTTCGACCTTGCCCACGGCGCGGGTCTTGCCATCATCTTTCCGGCATGGCTTCGCTATAATATCAAAGAAGACACTCCCCGCCTCGCCCGTTTTGCCGCAAAGGTATGGGGAGTGGACGGCGCTTTTTACGACTACGAACAAGCCGCGCTGGAAGGCGTTTTACGCATGGAGAATTTTTTCCGTTCAATAGGAATGCCCATACGTTTTGCCGATGCAAGCATCGATCCTGCAAAAATTCCGGAAATGGCAAAACGCGCCGTTCACTTTGGAGCAATCGGCAATTACCGCAAACTGGAAGAAAAAGACGCCGAAGCGATCTACAGACTGGCGGCACAGTAAAAGTTTTTTTTGACGTGAAGCGTTAAATTAACCATGAAAGCGAGGCGGATCATTACGGTCTTCTACTGGAGCTTTTATTGGTGCTACGGCGTGCGGCATTTTTCATCTACACGCCTGGCGGCGTGCTATTATTTGCCGGGGATTTTAAGTCCCCAACTTTTTTGTAAAGTAAAAAAATGGCGATCTGCCGGCGATGAGACTCGAACTCATACCCCATTGCTAGGAGGGGATTTTAAGTCCCCAGTGTCTGCCATTCCACCACGCCGGCACAGTTTATAATCTACTAATTAGATAAAAAGATGTCAATGGTTCTTGAAATTTACTAAAGAATATGGTAATATGTTAGAATAAAATTTTAGGAGGCGCATAATGAAAAAAATTCCAACAAGAATCTATCTTACTGAAGATGAGATGCCAAGATTTTGGTATAACCTTAGGGCTGACATGAAGTCGAAGCCTGAACCGATGCTGCATCCGGGAACCCTTAAGCCGGTAACTCCAGCGGATCTGGGGCCTGTTTTTTGTAAGGGCGTTATTGATCAGGAAATGGACGAGACTACGCGCCATATCCCTATCCCTGAAGAAATTCAAGCTTTTTACCGCGCTTATAGGCCGTCTCCGCTTGTCCGCGCTTATTATCTTGAGAAAGCGCTGGAAACTCCCGCGGAAATTTATTACAAGTTTGAGGGAACAAATACTTCAGGTTCCCATAAATTAAACTCGGCGGGACCTCAGGCTTATTATGCGCAAAAAGAAGGGCTTACATCCCTCACTACGGAAACTGGCGCGGGGCAATGGGGAACCGCAATGGCGATGGCATGCGCTTTCTATGAGTTAAAATTAACCGTGTATATGGTAAAGGTCAGTTCAGAACAAAAGCCTTACCGTAAAGCGTTGATGGAAGCCTACGGCGCAAGCGTTATTGCTTCTCCGTCAAATACCACAGAGTCGGGGCGTAAAATATTGGAATCAGATCCTAATACAGGCGGTTCTCTTGGCTGCGCAATTTCCGAAGCGATAGAAACCGCGGTAAAAACCGATAAATGCCGTTATGTGCTTGGAAGCGTATTAAATCATGTTCTGCTCCATCAATCAATAATCGGACAGGAAGTAAAAGTCGCGCTTGACAAGTACAAGGTCAAACCCGATATAATCATCGGATGCGCGGGAGGCGGATCAAATCTGGGCGGACTTATCTCTCCGTTCGTGGGCGAAAGACTTGCCGGCAAATCCAAAACGCGCTTTATCGCCGTTGAACCTGCTTCATGTCCGTCATTTACGCGCGGCCGCTTCGCCTATGATTTTGGCGACACTGCAAAAACAACCCCGCTTATAAGAATGCAGACTTTAGGCAACGGCTTTATCCCGTCCGCAAACCATGCGGGCGGTCTTCGCTATCATGGCATGAACGCCGCATTATCTAAACTTTACAAAGACAAAATTTTGGAAGCCAGAGCTGAAGTACAGACCGATGTTTTTGACGCGGCGGTCAGTTTTATGAAGGTGGAAGGCATACTTCCCGCGCCGGAATCTTCACATGCAATTAAAGTCGCCATTGATGAAGCTCTTGAGTGCAAGAAAACAAAGGAAAAAAAGGTCATCGTTTTCGGTTTAAGCGGAACAGGATTCTTCGATATGACAGCTTATAGCGCATACAACAATAAAACAATGGAAGACCATATTCCTAGCGACGCGGAACTCGAACAAGGATTTGCGTCTATTCCGCAAGTACCGCAGAACGCGTAACTTACGAATTGTCTTATGTAGTAGCCGCTGTAGTCTTGTGAATACTCAAGGTACAGCGGCTTACACACACTCACGAAATTAATTAATATGAACGACCCAAATAATACAGGTCTTAAGCCGCCGATAAAACCGCCAAATTGCATTAAATGCGCTCATTTCAGAATCACATGGGACATTACTTTTCCTAGGGCTTGCGATATGTTTGCTATTAAGTGCGCTAATCTTCCGTCTCATGAAGTGTTTAAGGCTACGGGCGCAAATTGCCCGTCGTTTAAATTAAAAGAAGGATTAAAGTAATTTTAAAAGACGCCTAAACAAGTGCCAACCGACTTGGCTGTATTAATCATATAATGATCTACCGGTACGCTTTTTACCTTGCCTTCAGGAATGCTTAAATCTACAGAACCAATATCATTGCCGTTTAGGGCTACCATGCGCCCGTAATTGCCCTTTGCCAAAAGTTCCACGGCGGCTGTTCCAAGACTGGTTGCAAGTACGCGATCCGCGGCGCTGGGAATTCCTCCGCGCTGCACATAACCTAAAACTGTTGCGCGGGTTTCCATACCTGTCTCTTCGCCGATTTCTTTCGCAACGCGGTACGCCACAGAAGGACCGTTATCAAGGCGGTATTTTTTCCTGTCTTTCTTATCCATTGCCGCTTCATTAATCGACAATGCGCCTTCGGCGACAACTACTATAGAAAATGTTTTACCCGATTCAGCGCGTTTTTTTAAATGATCGCCAATGGCGCGTACATCGTATGGAATCTCAGGAAGCAGAATAACATCGCCGCCTCCGGCAACTCCGGAATATAATGCAAGCCATCCCGCCTTATGTCCCATCAATTCAATTACAATAACACGGCTGTGGCTCTGCGCCGTGGAATGAAGGCGGTCTATTGCTTCAGTGCAGATAGACAAAGCCGAATCAAAACCGAATGTTTTGTCAGTGCCGACAATATCGTTGTCAATGGTTTTGGGAAGCCCGATTACATTGAGGCCTTCCCATGAAAGTTTATAACCCGTAGTATTGGTTCCGTTTCCGCCAAGCACAACAAGGCAATCAAGTTTTAATTTTGAATATGTTTCCTTAATTGCCGAAACTTTTTCAAGCGCAATTTCATCTTTATCAACAGTACTAAACGGTTTTTCCCTGCTTGAACCGAGGATTGTTCCGCCGCGCGTCAGAATACCGGTAAAATCTTCCGGCTTAAGCACCTTTGTATCATCATAAATAAGACCGCGAAAACCTTTTGCAATACCGATAATTTCCATGTCATACAGATCATGGGCTGCGCGGCATACTCCGCGAATCGCGGCGTTAAGTCCGGGACAATCGCCGCCCGCCGTTAAAATTCCTAATCTCTTCGTTACGCTATGAGCCATGACTCATTGTATAATAAATCAAAAATATTCGCAAGTTTATTTTTTAGCTTCGTTCCAATATTCGTCCATAATGTTCAGATTTTCTTTTTTCATCTCCTGCCCTGTTTCTTTCATTTTCTTTTCCACATACTTAAAGCGGCTGATAAATTTGCTATTGGTACGGTTAAGAGCAGCTGACGGTTCAATTTTTAAAAATCGGCAAAGATTTATTACAGAAAAAAGCAGATCGCCTAATTCTTCTTCCAGTTCGGATGTATTGACCGCGGCGCGTACTTCATCAAGCTCTTCCTTGATTTTCCCAATTACCCCTTCCATATCAGGCCAATCAAAACCGGCTTTGGCGGCTTTCTTTTGCAGTTTAAAAGAACGATCCAGCGGCGGAAGTCCGCCGCTTACTTCATCAAGTATTGAATCTTTCGGCTTTCGTCCCTCCTGATTAACTTTTATCGCCGCCCAGTTGTTTAAAACTTCGGCGCTGTCTTTTACTTTTACTTCCCCAAACACATGCGGATGGCGGCGGATTAATTTTTTACCCACATTTGATAACACATCCGCAACTGAAAATTTTCCTTCCTGTTCATGCATATAGCTAATCATTGTTGTAAGTAAAAATAAATCTCCAAGCTCTTCCATAATATGGGAAGGCTCTTTTTCATCAATGGCTTCAAGGCACTCGTATGTTTCTTCAACTAACGCACCCCTAAGTGAAGAGGGAGACTGCTCTATATCCCACGGACACCCGCCCGGACCTCGCAATTTTACTACAATATCGTATAACTCTTTATAAGCTTCATCCGCCGTCATGTCTGTTCCTCGCTTTCCCGTTCTTGAATTACTATTTTCTTTTTTGCCCACTCTTTTAACAGGGTTTCAGGCTCTCCTTCAAAAGTTTGCATTAAAAGATTAGCGCCCGCGTCAAGGGCGGGCATAAGCGTCTCTTGTTCGTTTTTTGTAAAATCCGATAAAACCCAATCGTAAATACCCTCCCCGCTCCCCTCGCGTCCGCCTTCGCCGGGAAGCCTTGAGTCGGGGCGGCCAATGCCTATCCGTATGCGCCAAAAATCCGCGCTGTTAAAACTTTTTTTCATGGAGCGAAGCCCATTGTGCCCCCCAAGACCGCCTGCAAACTTTAAAGAAATAACACCCAGCGGCAGTTCCAATTCATCATGGATTACAATAATTTCTTTTACATCAATTTTATAAAACGCGGCGGCAGCCTGCACTGATTCACCTGACAGGTTCATATATGTTTCCGGCATAATAAAGTGTTTATCCCCACGCGTGGTGTACAACCCTTTGTATTTTTTTTGCCATGAAAGAGACTGATAAAACGGAAGCGCCTGCGCAAGCATGCGTCCTGCATTGTGCCTGTTACCCGAATATTCCGCGCCGGGATTGCCAAGAAAGGCGGCTAACTTTATCATTTTGCGCCTCTTTTATTCGCCAAAATAATCAATAACGCAATATCTCCCTGCCTAACGCCGGGTATACGCGCCGCCTGACCCACATTCAACGGTTTTACAGCCGTCAGTTTTTCCTTTGCCTCGGTTGAAAGCCCCATGATAGAAGCATAGTCTAAATTCGGATCAAGTTTAATAGCGTCCATTTTAGCCGCTTTTGCGGCAAAGCGAATTTCTTTTTCTATGTAACCGGCGTACTTTTTATCAAGCAGAACCCTCTCCGTCAATTCAGCCGGATAACACGACAATTCAATGTCGTTTTCGTCAAGTGAATAATCAGTCTGCTTTCTTTTCGCAATCAATTCATTGATTTCATCTAACATTTTAATTTTCTCAAGAAAGCGTTCCCAGCGGATGTCGTCCACAAGCCCAACATCGCGCCCTTTTGGGGTGAGCCTTGTATCCGCCGTGTCGTGGCGCAGCATAAGGCGGTGTTCCGCGCGGCTTGTAAACATACGGTACGGTTCTTTTGTTCCAAGCGTTGTAAGGTCGTCAACTAAAACTCCGATATACGCTTCCGCGCGGCTTAACACAAGCGGCGGCTTCCTGAGCATTTTCATCGCGGCGTTTATTCCCGCCATTAACCCTTGGGCGGCGGCTTCTTCGTAACCTGACGATCCGTTAGTCTGCCCCGCCGTAAAAAAACCTGACAGGCGTTTTGACTCAAGAGACGGATAAAGATCGAGAGGATCAATGTAATCATACTCAACCGCGTAGGCGGGGCGGACAATTTTCGCGTCTTCAAGCCCCGCAATGCTATGAATAAAATCGCGCTGAACGTCTTCCGGCAGAGAACTTGACGCGCCGTTCATGTACATTTCGTTAGTTGAAAGTCCTTCCGGCTCAATAAAAATATGATGACGCTCGCGTTGGGGGAAACGTACTACTTTATCCTCAATGGACGGACAGTAACGCGCTCCCACTCCGATTATTTTTCCGCCGAATAAAGGGGATCGATGTATATTTGCTTTTATAATTTCGTGCGTTTTTGTATTAGTGTAAGTAATCCAGCACGGCAGAGAAGGTCTGTTTTTAACGCCGCCGTCCGCTCCCGTTTGAGCGCAAAAAGAAAACGGTTGCATTTCATCGCCGTCCTGTTTTTCCATTTTAGAAAAGTCGATGGAACTTTCCGCAATCCGCGCCGGCGTACCGGTCTTTAACCGTCCTACAGGAAAGCCCAGACGGCGCAGGGATTTGCCCAGTCCTGCCGCCGCTGATTCCCCAAGCCGTCCGCAGGGAGCGTCATATTCGCCGATAAATATTTTCCCTTCCATGAAAGTTCCCGCGGAGAGAATTACAGTACGCGCCGTTATACGATGTCCTCTCGCCGTAACAATACCGCAAACTTTAGCGGCGGCGCAATCAGTGACGCAATCAGCGGCGGAAATAGCGGTTTCTCCCTGCGCGGCGTAATTTTTACCAGTACCCTTCTCTATTATCAAATCTATAACAGTATCCATAAAAATTGTAAGTTTTTTTTGCTTTTCCAAAACAGAACGGGCCGCCATCTGGTACATTTGTTTGTCCGCCTGCGCGCGCGGAGCCTGTACCGCAGGCCCCCGTGAGCGGTTAAGCACTCTATATTGAATCATAGTCGCATCTGTTAATTTAGCCATCTCTCCGCCAAGAGCGTCTACTTCCCGCACAAGGTTGCCTTTGGAAAGACCGCCAATCGCGGGATTGCAGGAAAGCGCTCCAATCCTGTCAGGGTTCTGTGTAACGAGGAGAGTGGAAAATCCAAGGCGGCTGGTAGCAAGGGACGCTTCAATTCCGGCATGACCGCCGCCTATAACAATAGTATCGTAGTCCATGAGTGTTAACCGTAGTATAAAATATAAATGTATTTATAGGAAGACACAAACAAATAACAAATAATAAAGGGAAGATAATCTTTCCTCCTTTGTTATTTTTTATTTACCCACGCAGAAATTACTGAACATTTTTTCCAGAAGGTCGGCAGTTGAAACTTCTCCTGTGATTTCACCCAGAGAGTTAACAGCGTCTTTTAACAAGGGGGCTATTAAATCTAAAGGTTCATCGTTATCTGAAAGAGTAAGGGCTTCTTCAAGGGAAGAGCAGGCATCATCAACAAGATTTTTCTGCCGTACAGTGCCAAGCGCGGCAGATGACAGGTCGTCGTGTAACTGTAAATCTTTTATCCCTGCCGCGGATGTAATTGCCGCATAGAGTTCACCCAGCCCTTCGCCGGTTTTCGCGCTGACACAAATTGGGATTTGTCCGCTAACCTGTAATGATTCCGGCAACGGGGCAATATCGCATTTATTCCAGACTAAAATGCGTTTGTTTATATTTGCCATAAAATCTTTGTCTTCGTCTGTCAGACCGCGCGAGCCGTCAATCAAATAAAGAATAATATCGCTTTCTTCCAAAAGTTTGCGGCTGCGTTCTACGCCTATTTTTTCAACAGAGTCTCCCGTCTCGCGTAACCCTGCCGTGTCAATAAGACGGATTGGTATTCCTTCAATGCTAACCCACGCTTCAATCCAGTCGCGCGTTGTGCCGGGAATTTCAGTAACAATAGAGCGATCCTCTTTTAACAGAGCGTTAAAAAGACTGGACTTGCCTGAATTGGGACAGCCGGCAATTACAACCGTAATTCCTTCCTGAAAGATGCGTTCAAGCTGCCATGATGCGGACAGTTTTTTTAACCGGGTTAACGCTCCCAGCGCGGTGTCTTTTTTGGGGAGTTTGCCTTCCGCTTCTTCCACATCGGCGCTTATTTCATCTTCACTGTAGTCAAGATAAATTTCCGCGGCGGCAAGAACCTCTACAAGTAATTTTTTAATACTGTCAATTTCATCGCATAAAGAGCCGGACAGGCGGCAGACCGCGTGGCGGCGGCTTGTTTCTGTTTTTGCACAAACAAGTTCCATAACAGATTCGGCTTTTGTAAGATCGAGTTTGCCGTTCATAAATGCGCGGAATGTAAACTCACCGGGCAGAGCGTCGCGGAAACCCGCGCTTTTTAACGCCGCCATTACGGCAATGCCAGCGGCAATGCCGCCGTGACAGCAAATGTCAAGGCTGTCCTGTCCGGTATAACTTTTTGGGGCGCGAAAAACAGAAATAAGTACGTCGTCTATTTTTTCATTTTTATTTGAAACAATCCAACCGTGAATAACCGTGTTTCCGGGAGCGATCATAAGCGGCGATGAAAAAATTGACGACGCTAATTCTATTGAATCTTTTCCCGAACAGCGGATCAGCGTTAACGCGCTGTTACCGGGGGTGGTCGCAAAAGCGGCAATGGGAGATTCATCGCCGTAAGATGCATTATCATTGCTGCTTGTCATTTTGTTCCGTCGGGTCATTTGTACTTACGCCGGCAAGATGTAATTTAATAAAGAGCCAGGGAGCGGCTACAGAAACCCACATGCTCATAATCACATAGCTCAGAAATCCGTAAATCAATATATACTGGCTATTGGAAATTTGACGCATAATTTCATTAATCCTGAATAAAATGATTGGGAGGATGGCTGTTCCCAAAATGAAACGGGCAATTAAAGAAAGCCATTTTATTATCCCTTTTCTGTTCAAAACATCAGAACTCTTAAAACCAATATAACGTTTATTCAAACAATAACCTATGCTTAATCCAAGCATAATTCCGCCCGGAAAAACAAATTCATAATTTGGCCGGTAGAGAATCATAAGAAACGAAACTGCCGCGGCGGTAATTAAATACGCCCTTATACCGCCCTTTGACAAAAGCGCGTCAATTTTTTTCCCAAGAAACAAATAAACACAAACAATAACCGCGATAATTATCCATGTTAAATTAAAATTTAACGGTATATTTTCCTTAAGATGCGCGCATAAAAGCACCGCCCATATACAAAGAAGAGTTGTTATACTAATTTGTAACCCTATTTTTTCGTTAATGCACCAATAAATAAAAAAAGGCGCCAACAAAAATAAATAAATTAAGTTCATTTTAAAATCCCTCAAAAAAAGCATTTCGAAGACGGTTAACCGAATTGTTTTGAACGGCGGTCAAAGTTACATTGGCGGTTGTTTCCGTCATCATATTTCTTATAATAGACTGCATTAACGTTTTTTCAATAGTTATAAGCACAAAAAATTTATAATTTTCAGAAGGTGCCCCCGCGTTTTCTGATTTGGTTTTTATCCAATAATTATCTTCTTTTACGGCCCCCGAATATTCAGCGTTATATGCGCTATGTATCATTGCTTCATAAAACGCGCCGTATTCATCATCAGGATACAAAGACGCGGTAAGGTACATTCTTTTTCCTATCCTTGCGGCGACAAGCATCGGAAAATCCTGCGTTACAGTATAAAATCCAACCCATTTATTTAACGCGGAAATATTTTCTCCCTCATTAATCCCGATAAAAACATATTTATTACTGTAATTTTCCAGTTTTTCAACGGCTTCTATCCCTCCGTTTAAAAAAGAGCGAAGCCATGCGGGAATTTGCCTTGCCGATCCGTTTTTTGTTTCAATGATATTACCGACATCAATGGATATAACATCTTCATCTTTGGATATGCCGGAATCGGGAACAGGAAAATAATAAGCTTTCTTCCGGCCTGCGCATGAAAATAAAATCAATATTATTGATAAACACGCAGCCGCAAGATATTTTTTTTTCATAATAAAAAATTATTTCTCAAGCAGGGTTACCGGCTGATCTTCACTTATTACAGGTTTTTCAGTTAAAACCAGTATGTCTTTTGGCGGCATATAGTACAAGGCAAATTCATCCCAAAGCACAGTATACTCATGAGCGACACTCGTTTTTACCTGTTTAGCGGAAGATTCTGATTTTTCAACTTCTTCTGATTTTTCAACTTCTTCTGAGTCTTCAAGATCATTATCTTCTTCAGCGGAGGCTTGTAATTGATTGTTTAAAGAGTCTTCCATGAATCCAAGTATAATATTAAATTCATTCTTAATTTCCGCTTCAAGCGTAATTGGTTTTACCGCCAATTCAACAGGCGTCGGTTTTCCTATAATATTGATTTGCGCCGTCAACAAACCGCTCTGTATTGAAAATTTAATACCCGCAGTTAAAAAGGAACTATCCTGCTCTACAACCTGAACGCTTTCGGATGATTCGTCCGTCGATGCGGATAAACTTATCGTTTGTGAAACTGTTTTTAACGGAGAAGTCAATGTTAAAACAAGAGATTTATCTTCTATGTACAAATTCATTAACACGCTGCCGGAAGAGCCAAATTGTACCGAAAAAACATTGCCGTTATTTAAAGGCTTTAACCGGAATAAGGCTTGCCATATTTCCGCTTTTTTATTTACAACAGGAATCTTGGGCAGCGTAAGAATATTATTATATCCGGTAGCAAGCCCGTAGGTTCCGTCAAAACCCATCCATTTTGGTTTGGTTGCGGAAGCAGGCTTTAACGCCCGTTCAACAGAAGTCGGCATTTTTGAATCATTTAAATTACCTTCCATTGTATACCAGTGCGTTAGCTGTATAACACTTGGAGAGGCAAGATGCACGTCTGTCATCTTGGATGAAACAAGCAGAGAAATTTCTTTTTTATACCCCGTTAATCCGTCAAAGTTATCCGTAGGAAATATTTCCGCGCGTAAAGAAAAGAAACCGCTCTGCTCCGGCGCTTTCCAGAAAATATAACCGGCTCCGTCAGAAAAGTTTCCTTCGCTGATTTTATTTTTTCCTTCGTACCATACGATATACGGATCCAGCCGTCTGTCAAAGTCCAAATTTGCTTCCAGCATTACAACCATTCCTTTTGGTATAAGCTGAGAAGTATCGCCTGTTCCCGGTAAATATACATTAATGCCTTTATAAGAAAAAGTATTTTTTCCCAAATAGAAAATATTCTTTTCAGTCCTTTGCAGCACAACTCTTCCGCTCATAACCTGAGAAACCATTGTATACATGCCCATAGGTAAATTTTCAGGCATGGGGAAAGATGGTAATACGCCATCCAGACTCAATACAGGAACAACCAATTCATCGCCGTTTTGATAAAATTCAGGCGTTTTAACAACCGTGGTTATTGTTGTTTCTTCGGCATTATCATCCTCTGAAACCAGAGTCTCGTCTTCATCTTCATTTTCATCATTATTTTCATTTTCATTCGTTAACAGCCTTTCTTCTCTTGCTTCAGCTTCCTGATCCAGAATATAAATAACCTTCCAACCAACTATCTCTCCCTGGGAATTTTTTAGAAAAACCGTAAGGGCGGTTACATCGGGATCGCCTGCGACAGGTTCTTCAAAATAGGGGATTATTTTATCAATTGATCTGGCATAGGAACATTCATCCACAGAAAGGCCGTTTATGTGCACATTAATTTTATAAGAGCCGGAGGAAGGCAGAATGTTATCTATCGCTTCGCAACTGCCAAAGAAAAAGCCTACAAATACAAGCAGAACGAGAAAAATTAGCGTTTTGGCTCCATTCTGGACACACATATCCAATATTAATATACCATAAAATACACAATAAATCAACTATATTAAGCTATTAGTTTTATGTTAATATAATGATATGCGGACCGGGGCAATAATTCATCTTGACCGTTTTAAAGAAAATATAAATTCTGTAAAAAAGAGAATTGGGAAAAACAGGCTTATTTGTGTCCCTGTAAAGGCCGATGCTTACGGTCATGGGGCTGTTAAAATCGCCAAAACCGCTCTGGAAGCTGGGGCTTCCTGCCTTGGAGTAGCCTCAGTAGCGGAAGGATTGGCGCTCAGAAAAGGGGGGATAAAAGCCCCAATTTTGCTGTTTTCCCAGCCTAATCCCGATGAAATCCAAAAAATTGTCAGCGCGGGATTTATTCCCTTTGTTTCAGACGCGGAATTTGCCTCCGCCTTAAATGACCATGCAAAAGCCGCAAAAAAAAAACTGTCTGTTCACATAAAAATCGACACGGGCATGGGCAGAATAGGCTGCGACGCGAAAGAAGCTCCCAATCTTGCCCGCCAAATTGCCAAATCCCGGTGGCTTAAATTAACGGGGACAGCCACACATTTGGCGGTTTCCGACTCAACAAACGGACGGGATATAGACTACACCAAAAAACAGATAGCCTGTTTTAAGAAAGCAGTTAAGGCTATTCGGGCAGCCGGAATTGATCCTGGGGTTGTCCATGCCGCAAATTCAGGCGCGGTAATTTTGCATCCTGACGCATGGTTTGACATGGTAAGACCGGGCATTCTTCTTTACGGATACAAATCAGTGACAGAGAATGAAACGCCGCTTGATCAATTAAAAGTTGAACCTGTAATGGAATTAAGAAGTACGGTCGCATTAATCAAAAAAATAAAAAAAGGCGAATCTGTTTCTTACGGCAGAACATGGACGGCGGAAACCGACACATTAATTGCCGTTCTTTCCGTTGGTTACGCCGACGGTCTTCCGCGCCTTGCAAGCAACAAATGGCAGGTTCTTATCGGTAATCAGCTTTACCCTCTTGTTGGGCGTATCAGCATGGATCAATGCTGCGTGAATCTTGGGAAAAAGACAAAAATTAACCGCTGGGACGAAGCTGTCATTTTTGGCAGTCCCGGAAATGATGCGGCGGCGCTGGCGAAAATTACAGGTACTATTCCCTATGAAATTACCTGCAATATAAATAAACGGGTACCCAGAATATACGGGAAATAAACTTATTATTGCCATTAACTTATAAAATCAGTATTATTGTATTGGAGGCAATTAATGAATCAATATATTGATGAAGATGACGATGATGAAGATAATAAGGAAAAGGACAAGACATCGGTTTTGGATCCTCTTGCGGGAAGGATGTTAAAAACACGGACTGTTTTACTTTCCGGAGAAATAAATAAAGAACTGGCGGAAAAAGCCATTCGCCAGCTTTTACTTTTAGAAGATATGAACGACGATCCAATACGGATTTTTATAGACTCTCCCGGCGGAGACGCGGACGCGGGTTATGCAATTTTTGACATGATTCGTTTTGTAAAACCAAAAGTCTGGACTATTGGCATGGGGCTTGTCGCAAGCGCTGCGGCTATTATTCAACTTGCCGCTCCAAGAGAACGGCGCGTAGGACTGCCAAACAGCCACTACCTTATCCACCAGCCGCTTTCCGGAATACGGGGTGTCGCAACTGACATTGAAATACACGCAAAAGAACTTGAAAAACTGCGGGAAAAAATAAACCGTTTAATCGCGGAAGAAACAGGCAACTCCGTAAATCAGGTTGAAAAAGACACCGACCGCGATTACTGGATGACCGCGACAGAAGCCGTAAATTACGGTTTAATCAGCAGGGTAATAATAAACAGGTCTGAACTTTAATCAGACGGGTTTTCGTAACTCTTATACATGAAACGCCTGATTTTTTGCTGGGCGTTCTTTTCAAACGGCTCCTTACGAATGCAAAAATCGCTGATCTTTTTATAAACAGGCAGGGCGCGGTTTACTTCATCAACTTCTTTTTTAATCAAACCGGAAATGAAGTTATCGTCATTTTCCATGCCGGGATGATCTGCCTTTATCTGTTCATAATTGGGAACCACTACGCCAAAAATGATTTCACCGTTCTGTGTTTTTCTGCCGACAATAAGCAGTTCCGCGATTGTACGCGAAGCTGAAAAATACGCTTCAACTTCTTCCGGATAAATATTTTTACCGCCAGAACCGACAATAAGATTTTTCTTCCGTCCGCTGATATGGATAAATCCGTCTTTATCAATGCGGCCAAGATCGCCTGTTAAAAGCCAGCCGTCTTCTGTTATAACTTCTTTTGTAGCCGCTTCGTTTTCAAAATAACCCAGCATTACAGAAGGCGATTTGCACGCAATCTCGCCAATACCGTCCGGTCCCGGATCAAGAATCTTTACTTCCGTGTTAATGACAGGAAGTCCTACCGATTCATTGCGTTTATAATGGGGAGTACTAACAGAGATAAGGGGAGAGTTCTCGCTCATGCCATAACCATGGACAATGTTAAAACCTAATGAGTCAAAGAAATCCGCCGTCTTTGGGCTTAACGCTCCGCCACCTGCGACCATCATAAAAATTGATTGAAGATTCGCTTTTTTACGGAAAAATTTAAAAACTTTCCGTCCCCATTCAGGATTGCCTTTTTTTGCCTTTGCCAGGGCAATTTTACGCAAAACATTCAAAGGACCGCGGATTATAGGAGAAAGTTTCTGATAACCGGCGTCAATCGCCGCCATTACTTTATCATAAAGCAGCGGAACCGCAATAAGGTACGAAACTTTTCCGTCTCTTATGTCGTCTACAACAACCTTACCGACAATTTTTTCGGCAATTACAGTCGGAATACCTACCGCAAACGGCGCAATAAATGAACATGTAGTGGGATACGTATGATGCAAAGGCAGAACATCCATAAATACATCTTTGCTGGTTGGCACCAGCATACGGATTGCCGCGCTTGCGTTAGAGATAATATTGTAGTGGGAAAGGGTAACGCCCTTGGCAAAACCCGTAGTTCCCGAAGTAAACACAATAGAACACGGATCGTTAGGCAATATACTTTCCGCCGGAGGTATGGATTTTACATCGGCATTAATGCCAAACGTATCGTATTCGGTTTTCTGTCCTGCGGGAGCGTCTTCTGTTTCAGGGCTGATATAAACAGACGCTGTAAGTGAAACACCGTTGGACGGCAATGAAGAAGCAAAAGCCTTTTTCCGTCCTGAATAAAAGAAAACTTTAGCTCTTGTTATTTTAATAATATTAAGACATTCCGGTTCCGTACAAAGAAAATCAACAGGCACTATACAAAGACCGGCAATAACGGTTCCCATCCAGACAGCCATCCATTCAGGGCGGTTTTCAGACCAAAGTACAACACGGTCGCCTTTGGAAAGACCCGCGGCAAGCAAACCGGCCGCTATTCTTCGGCATTCATCGTTAAACTTTGAAAATGTCCAGCGGGTAAATTCCTTTTGTTTGCCTGAACGATACAGAATAAAATCCAAATTGGCAAACTGCCTTGAATTATTATTAAGCATTTGGGCAAAATTTTTAAACGGAAGATCGGGAAGATTTGAAACATAGTCCTCAAATTTTAACATAAATACCTCTCTATATAAGCTTATAATATTATAGTAAAAATTGAGTATTTTGTCAAAATAATTCGCAACTTTTTACAGGAAAATGTGTCGTACTTTTACTTCGTTTTCACCAACAAATACCGTTTTTTACCGGCTCTGATAGTTAATTCGCCTTCCTTGTTCAATCTATCCGTTCCAATAACCGCAGCCAGATCATTTATTGCCGAAAGTTCACCGTCATTTCCGGAAACAAAAGCCCCTCCCTGTTGAACAAGGCGGCGGCCTTCGTTCTTGCTTGGAACAAGCCCCGTATCATAAAAAAGGTCTACCACATTATAACCGGCTTCCAGTTTTAATTTATCTATTTCCGAATGCGGCATTGCCGATTTATCGCCGCCTTCCGAACCGCCAAAAGCCGCCTTTGCGCCCGACAAAGCCTTGTCGGCTTCCTCTTTACTGTGAATTAAAGCCGTAACTTCCCATGCCAGACGTTCCTTTGCGTCATTTGGATTTTTTCCCGATTCGCACAGGTTACGGCATTCATCAACAGGCAGGAATGTAAACATAAGCAGAAAGCGAAGAATATCCTGATCCTGCACATTGCGCCAATACTGGAAAAATTCGTAAGGGGTGGTAATGGCAGGGTCAAGAAAGATTGCGCCTTTTTCGGTTTTGCCCATTTTCTTTCCGTCAGCCGTGGTAACAAGCGGAAATGTCAATCCGAAAACTTCAGCGCCTTCAACACGGCGGATAAGTTCAACGCCCGCGACAATATTCCCCCATTGATCATCGCCGCCAATTTGCAAACGGCAGCCGTAACGGCGGTACAACTCCAGAAAATCATAACTTTGTAAAAGCTGATAATTAAACTCGATAAAAGAAAGCCCCGTCTCCATTCTCATTTTGTAAGCTTCAAAACTCAACATGCGGTTCACGGAAAAATGCCTTCCGATGTCGCGTAAAAAGTCGATATAGTTTAAGTTGGCAAGCCAGTCTTTATTATTTGCCGTAAAAGCGGTCTTGCCGTCAAAACTGACAAAACGATCAAGCTGGGCGCGGATAGATTCGGTATTTTTATCCAACTGGTCATAATCAAGCATTTTTCTCATCTCGCTCTTTCCCGAAGGATCTCCAATCCTAGCGGTGCCGCCTCCAAGAAGGGCGATCCCCTTATGACCTGCGGCTCTAAGGTGACGGAACGCAAAATAGGGAACCATATGTCCTATATGCAGACTTCCCCCTGTAGGGTCAGTGCCTTCGTAAAAAGTGACCGGACTTTCGTCCATTAATTTTGACAGGCTTTCCGTGTCGGTACATTGCTGTAAAAAACCCCTGATTTTTAACGTTTCCAATGCTGAGTTCATGTTATTTATTGTACAGATTTTAAAGGTGTCTGTCACCTGTTCCGATAATTATAAAAATGACCATAGTTGAATTGGTAAAAAAGGTACTCATGTCGTGGCAGGTGCTTGCGGTAACCGCGGTAATTGTAATTTACTTTTTTATAGTCTCCTATACCGCCCGAACTTATCACCGACCAAGACCTTCCAAAAAACCAAAAGTAAAAGCGCCTAAAAAAGGAAAAGACGATAATGCCCCCGTACTGGATTCTTCCGGAAGCGCAGATTCAAGTTCCAATGATGAATTAGGCATAGAAGAAGCCTGATATATTTTCGAATAATTTTTTAAAAACAGTCAAGCAAAATGATGACTTCATGCCATATATAGGCGGAGGTTATTATGATTGAAAACAATAATGATGAAGACCCTTTAACAGGCGCGGTAAAAAATCTGTTCGGGCTTTCATATCTGTTTCCGTATCAAAGGCTTGTAATGACAAATATTCTGGAAGCCGCGCAGGCTTCGAGGATTCCTGTAAAATGGCCGGAGGAAAGTGAAAATAGCGTTCTTGCCGAAGAAGAGCCGTCACTTACTGACCGTGAAATTTCAGGAAAGCAGATAGTTATTCTGCCAACCGGGGCGGGAAAATCCCTCTGTTTCCAACTGCCTGCAATGTTGATAGAAGGGCTTACTTTAGTCATCTATCCGATTTTATCGCTAATGGCGGATCAACAGAGGCGGTTAGGCGAGCGCGGCTTTTCCCCGGTAACAATCAGAGGAGGACAAAGCAAGGAAGAGCGCGACGAGATTTGGCAAAAACTGGAAAGCGGGCAAAGCAAGTTTATAATTGCAAACCCCGAAGTACTGCTTACTGAGCAGGTAAAAGAAAGACTGGAAAAAATAAAAGTCGTCCACGTTGTAATTGACGAGGCGCACTGTGTAAGCGAATGGGGAGAAAGTTTCCGTCCCAGCTATCTGGAAATCGGCTCTATTTTAAGCTCTCTTAATCCGCCGCTTGTTACCGCTTTTACCGCCACCGCAAGCGCCCCCGTACTTGAAAAAATTAAAACATACATTTTTGGCGATACTGATATTAATCAAATTATAGGCAACCCCGACAGGCCGAATATTTACTACACCGCAAAAGGCTGCATTAACCGCAATTTGGCGGTTCGGGATTTGTTAATTAAAAACTCTCGCCCCGCGATTGTATTCTGCTCCTCGCGTCCGGGAACTGAAAAACTTGCCCGCTATCTTCGCGGTGAAATCAAAGAAATGGGTTACGACTGGCACAGGGAAATTCGTTTTTATCACGCTGGATTAAGCAGGGAAGAAAAAGCCGAAACGGAAAAATGGCTGTTAAAAAATACTCAAGCGGTGTTGTGCAGTACATGCGCTTTTGGGATGGGAGTGGACAAAGCGGATGTACGCACTGTAATACACAGGGACTGCGCCCCTTCCGTTGAAGCATATTTACAGGAATCAGGCAGAGCCGGACGCGACGGAGAACAATCAAAAGCGATTCTTTTGTGGGGACCGGAAGATGAAATATCCATGAAAAGGGTAAAAACCGAAGCTGACCGTAAAAGACTCTCGGCGCTTTTCAGTTACGCAAGGGATACTGAACATTGCAGAAGGCACTCGCTCCTTGCCATGCTAAATTACGATTCAGGCGGAGAAGCGCCTGAAAAATACTGCTGTGATGTCTGCGAAAAAGAGGCCGGCGGCGGTTTGAGGGAAGAATTGTCAATATTGAATTTTTTCCGTAAAAACAAAAGACGTTTTACACAACACGAAGCCGCCGCCGTTTTAGCGCAGAGCGAAACACTACGCTGGTCGCAGGAAGAAGCCAATCAAGTTATTGGCTATTTGCTAAAAGCCAAAAAATTAAGGAGACTCAAATTCCCATGGAAGAATAAAATTACTCTTTTTATCTAGTCAATCCATGTCCAAATGGGAATAATACCTTTAATTCCCCCCCGTCCCGGTATTATGGAAATATGCCATTTCAACCAAGTCTTCATGGGTTATTAAGCCCTGCTCAAACAGATCTTCCAATTGATATATTTCTCTTTCTTTCCATGCAATAATACGAATGGGACTATTATAAAAATAAAAGCCTACGCCGTCGACATATTTGCTATAAAGAGCCATTAAAACTGCTCCATTAAGTAATGTCAGCGCGGTGTAGCCATTATAGGTTCCTAAATATACCATTCTAATAGTAGCATATCCTTCCGCAACCATCTTGGTATATATGAATTTTCCTATATCTTCCCGTATCATGGTATCCGTCTCAAAATCAAGACCGTTATGCCGATTGATTATTTTTCTAGCATCCATATTTGCCAATAAATAATCGAGAGCCCTAGTCCTAGTATCTTTTTCCATATCATATAAATGACCTTTGTCCCATATTAATATATTGCAATTATCATAATATCTGATCATAGAACGCCAAACATCGTTGGGTGTATTTATGATGACATCCCGAGGGTATGTACCGGAATCCATGCCCTTAACGCCTGCCTTTACCGCTACAACGGTTTGGTTTTGGGGATCGCGATAGTCAGTCATTAAAAAATCCCACTGTTCCTCGATACGATCCGGAAAAAGGTAAGCCGGACAATATGAACCATAATACTTTTCTATATAGACATCGTTAATTGTTAAATCAGCGTTTTCGCCCTCGCTTTGGAGTTTTTCCAGATAAGCCTGCAAAATCTGCGCTTCAATTTCTTCGTCCAATCCCTCTTTGGGGTCAACAGGCGTATTATCATCCTCGTCGTTTTCCGTCTGCCTATTATCATTCTGGACATTTTCTGTTGTGTTTTCAGGTTCGCAGGATATAATAAAACACGACAAAAAAATAACGGTCAGGAAAAAATATATTTTTTTCATATATTGCCTCCTCTCTCTTTAAAGAGAACTCTCTATTTTACAATATACCATGTTTTGTAGAAAAAAGCTAGAAAAATTTTTAAGAAGGTGCAAAATTCCAACTTAAACAGTCCACGCATAGCCTTCGAACAAAAACCCTGGACTTCCCCCTTTGTGTTCTTTGTACCTTTGTGCTCTTCGTGTGAAGTCCTTGCGAAAAAATTCAATTCTTAGCTAACCCATATCCAAACGGGAATAACACCTCGCCGTTTATGGTTTTGCGCCATGTGTAGGGAGTTCGTCCGATAAAATCTTTGCCGCCAAACAGCACATCCGCTATCCCGCCGCCTTCACTGCCGGGAAGCCATGCCGCAATAAAAGCGTCCCAGTTTTTGTATTCATCGCCGACAGTCATGGGGCGGCCTGATAACATGATAACGATAACCGGGCAATTATAACCGTAAACTTCCTTCAGCATATCCATATCCCTCCGGCGAATATCAATTTGCATACGGTCGCCTTGTGTTTCCGCATAAGGGTCCTCTCCGATTACGGCAATCACCGCGTCAAAGGATCCCCCCGCCTTGCCGTTTTCGGCATAGGTAACAACCTTGTCTTTTGCCGCGTTCCGTATGCCTTCCAGAATACCGGTACCTTTGGTGATGTTACCGTGGCTTCCCTGCCAGGTTATCGTCCAACCGCCGCATTGCATACCGATGTCATTTGCGCCCTGTCCGGCTACCAGAATATTTTTATATGACGGCAATTTGGCGATAACATTATTCCTGTTCTGTAACAGCACAAGAGACTGTGCAACCAGTTCCTGCGCAGCAGCCCGATTCGCATCAGTACCGATTGCTCCGGCTTTTTTTGTCAGCGGCGTTCCTTCAAACAGACCAATACGCTGTTTGAACCTGAGGATGCGCAGTACCGCGTCATCAATACGCGCCATAGGAACAGTTCCTTCGTTAACCAATTCTTGTAAATATTTAATAAAATTTATCCAACTGCCGCGTCCGTTAGTTGCCATAACCATATCAACGCCCGCGTTTATCGCGTTTGCAATCTGCTCCTTGTAACTGCCGCCGGATAATTGCGTAATAGCCGCCCAATCGGAAACTACAAAGCCTTCAAAACCCATTTCTTTTTTTAACAAATCGGTCAGCAAGTTTTTGCTTTCGTGCATTTTAACGCCATTCACGCTGGAAAACGAAGGCATGAGAGAAAATGCGCCCGACTCAATTGCCGCCCGATACGGCGGAAGGATGCGCTCAATTCCCGCTCTATCCAGCAGCGCGTTCCCCTGATTACGCCCATCTATCGCTTGACCTTCGCCTAAAAAATGTTTCATACACGCAGCAACGCCATTATCCTGCAAACCTTTAATGACACTTGCGCCCATAACAGTAACAATATTTACATTCTCGCTGAAACTTTCGTAAGTACGCCCCCAGCGCACATCTTCCGCAACGCCCAGCACGGGCGAAAAAGTCCAGCGCGCGCCGGCTGCCAGCATTTCCTGCGCTGTTATACGCCCCGCTGTGTACGCAGCTTTTGCGCCCTTCTCCAAATCGCCCGCCGCGATTGCGCCCAAACCAACATTATGCGGCAGAATCGTCGCGTTTAAAACATTGTTATGCCCATGTACCGCGTCAAGCCCATATATGACAGGAATACCCAGCCGCGTTTTAAGTGATTCTCTCGTATAGCCGTCAATCATATTGACCCAGCCTTCCGGAGTATTCTGCATCGGTATCGAACCGCCGCCGCTTAAAATTGAACCCAGCGCGTATTCGGTAATATCTCCCATACGCACATCGCCCCTTTCGGCCTGAGTCATCTGCCCCACCTTTTCCTCCAATGTCATTAATGCCAGAAGTTCCTCCGGCGTTTTCCATGCGGCGGATTTTGCGGACGCTTTACTGCCGCATTGCGCAAACAACAGCAGACAAAACGTAATTAAAATACAAAAATTTTTTTTCATGTGCGGTCTGACCCCTCTATAAAATTACTAATAATATAAAAAATAGCATATTTAACAAATAAAAAATTAACATTTTTAATCAAAAATAAAAAAAACGTCTGAACAGACACCCTGCTCAGACGTTTATCAAAATAAACCCCCAATGGCGGTTTACGACGTTCCGCCGAAGGCGGAATGTAGGGCGGCGCGCCGCCAGGCGCAAAAGCCGCCCGTAAACCGCTACGATACTATTCTTTTAGACCGCCCATAGTAATACCGGAAATAATAAACCGCGACATTAATGAATAAAAGATAAGAATCGGTATAAGAGATATGGCTATTCCAAGATAAATTGCGCCATATTCCGCGCGATAAATATTACCACGCAGGTTTTGAACCAACATGGGCAAAGTATATTTTTTCTCGCTGGATAGCAATACAAACGGCGTAATAAAGTTATTCCACGAGCCTACAAAGGTAAAGATCGATTGAGCGGCAAGCGCGGGAACCATAATTGGAAGAATAATAATATTGAATATGCGGTACTCGCCGGCGCCGTCAATACGCGCCGCATCAATAAGTTCGGTACTCAGAACGGACATCATATACTGCCGGAGGAACAAAACCGTTCCAGCGGCCGCTATTCCCGGAATAATTAGGGGAACATAACTGTCACGGAGTTTTAACACTGCCATGAACTGATAAAAACCGATAATTGAAAGCGTACTTGGAAGCATTATTATAACCAGAATAATAGTCCACAGCGCCATTCTTCCTAAAAATCGATAAACATGTAAACCGTAAGCTGTCATCGCTGAAAAGTAAATACTTAACACCGTAGCGCAAATGGCAATAAATGCGCTGTTTCCAAATCCTTGCCAAATTTGAAAGCCTCTTCCGGTTAAGACTCCCCAGTTATACAGAACATTCGGTAATTTAATGAATCTGGCAAGAGTCTCGCCTTTTTTTATCTTTTGACCGTTTTTGACAAAAATAATGGTGTTATTATCAAGATTATAATTTGCGATTACTTGATCTTCATCGTCAAAAATTGTAAGACGCGGTTGTGTGCTTTCTGTATATCTTTTAACTACAATTGTTTCACGATTTCCTGTTTTTTTGTTATCTTCTTCCTTTAATGTTTTTCCCATAACCAGGTCAAGATATCTTATAGTACCGCTCTCTAGGTCGGAATCCCAATCGGAAACTATAGTTCTGGTAGACGAGAAAAACGCATCTTTAAGGGGAACAATAACAAACCCTTGATTAATTTGTTCAGTAGATCTGGTAGCGTTAAGCAATAATAAATAAATAGGTATTACCGCTATAAGCCCAAGAAAAATCATAATTGCATGAATTAAATAACTCTTTATCGGCGAATCGGATCTTCCCTTACTCATGCTACGCCTCCTTTCTTTTTCTTTAATTCACTACGATCCTGCAAGAAGAAGAATATTAAAAGGGCCAGGAATATAGTAATAATAAATATACCTATTGAAATTGCGGCGCCATAGGCATAGTTGTTAGCGCCTCTTCCAAAGGACATATTGTACTGATACACCGTTGTAGTCCTAATTTTGAAATTAGGAGAGCCCTGCATATCGGTAAGCAGGAATGGAATGTCAAACATCTGCATACCGCCGATCATGGAAGTAACCAGAATGTAGAGCATTATAGGGCGGAGTAATGGCAATGTTATGTACCATGTTGTTTGACTGCTATTGGCTCCGTCAATGGACGCTGATTCATACAGCGATATGGGAATAGTAGTAATACCCGCCATGAGGATGATCATTGTATAGCCATACCACATCCACCACTGGATAAACGCCACCAATCCACGCGAAAACGCGACGTTGCGGAAAAAGTCAATTGCTTCTTTTACGGTTTCTCCGGTAATTGGATCAATTTTTGTCGCTTGAATGCCGAATAAATACAGTAATTGATTTGCAGGGGCTGTGACATGCGCGTTGTAACCAAAAATACTGCGGAACAGCAAGGCTATTGATACGGCGGTCAGCAGGTTTGGCATATAAACAACCGCGCGGAACAAACCTTTACCAACCAGATTAAGACGGATATCGGAAAGCCAAATGGAAAGCACCAGGGCAAGACCTAATTGCGGAATAAAGTTAAAAGTCCAGATAATCATGGTATTTCCCAAGGCGCCCCAGAAATACTGATCTTTAATTAATTTGGCAAAATTCTTTAAACCGACAAAACTGAAATCAGTGCGCAAACCTTCCAGATCGGTAAAGCTCAGGATGAAAGTGTATAATGTAGGCCACAGGTTAAATATACTAAACACAATTATAAATGGCGCGACAAATACATACCCCCAGCGGTTTGTTCTCGCTTCATGGCCAATGATTTTCTTGTTAACTCTAAATTTTGGTTTACTTTTTGATTCCTTTTCTTTTGTACTCATCGGTCCTCCTATAAAAAAAGGCGCGGATCGTATTAACCCGCGCCCTTGTTGAGATTACTCGTTAAAGTTTTATCCCATTATTTTGCAAACTGAGCTTCAGCTTGTGATCTGAAATCTGCAAGAGCCTGAGCTTTTGATTTTTCTCCGTTTACGAAAGCTGCCATCGCTTCACCAAAAATACCTTCAATGGCTTCATCGGTTCCCTGAAGGAGTTTGCCGTTAACGCCTTTGGCCATTTCAGCAAATTCAGCATAGTGATTCTGTCCGCCGAGATAGGGCTCGCTGTAGTTATCTTTAATCTTATTGATAACATTGATGTTGCTTACCATATCGCCGGTATCTTTCGCCCAAGCTTCAAGGAAAGCGTCATCGGTGGTTACATAGCGGATAAATTCTTTGGCAGAGGCTACGTTCTTGGTGCCTTTATAGGCGCCAACCCAAGTGCCGCCCCAGCGGTAGGGGGAGGGACCTTGAATCATGGCCCAGTCGCCCGATGTATTGGGAGCATTGGTCTTGAGTACATAGTGGAGGCCCCATGTGGGGAGGAAATAGGAGAATACTTCAATCGGTTTTCCGGCTTCATCTTTCAGCTCGCCTTTCATACCGGCGAACCAGCCTTCTGACCACTGGCCTACTCTGCCTTCCCATTTGTTGTCATGCAGTACTTTAACAATATCCAGATACTGTTCCATAGCGGGATCAACTACCAATTTTCCGTTTACGATCCAAGGATCTTTCCTGGCTGACATAAACGAATTGTACAGATCGCCTAACGCAGAAACGACTACGCAGGAACCATCTGATTTATCCTTGAGCAATTTTGCGGTCTCAAGGAATTTGTTAAAGTTTACAAAGTAGGTCTGTACGACTTTGGGATCATCCGTGCCAAGATATTTTTTGGCAAGGCTGCGGCGATAGAACATAGCGCCGGGGCAGGCCTGCCATGACATACCGTATACTTTACCTTTATAAGAACCAACTTCCACCGGGTAGGCAAGAAGTTTGGCCTTGTTGGCTTCGTAAATATCGGTGATGTCTAAAAGAAGACCGGATTCAACGTATTTGCGGACAAACGCGGATTCCAGCGCGATAATATCCGGAGCTCCCTGACCAGTAGCTAAAACCGGGTCTATTTTAGCCTGGAACTGATCTGACGGGGTTTGGGAATACTCAACCTGGATTCCAGGGTGGGATTTTGTGAAGTAATTATTGGTCATGTTAGCCAATTCATCGGTAAAAGACCAAATTACCAATTTTCCCGAATCTTTCTTCTGACAGCCGCTTATGCTGAACAGCATAAGGACCACACCTAAAATAATAAGTGCTTTCTTCATCTCTTTTCCTCCATAAATTTTTTCCAACCTTTATAGGCTAGTTTTTATTTTCTAACATTCTATCACAATGAAAAAATTTATTCAACACATTTTTTTAATTATTTATAAATTTATCATTATTTTTTTTGAAACCGGGGCGGGAGCGCCTTTTTCCACAGAAACAGGCACAGGAGCGGCATCCGAGGCAAAAATCGTATAGGAACCGGGAATTAAGATTCTTTCGCCATTAGCGTTAACAGACTCAAAAAACGTCGAAAAAAGGTCAAATTCCACTGTTTTTGACTTTCCGGCAGGTATTAAAACACGCCGGAACCCCTTAAGTGAGGCAATAGGCTCGTCTTCCCCCCGATCATCCCTCGAAATGTACAATTGTACCACCTCTTCGGCATCCCTTTTACCTATATTAGTTACCGTCACTTTTGCCTTAATACAACCGGAAAACGTCTGATCTGAATACCTGTCTACCATATACGAGGAAAGATCCATGGAATCGAAGTGGAAACTGGTATAGGAAAGCCCAAAACCAAAGGGATACAGGGGTTTTTCCGTCATATACCGATAGGTACGTCCTTTCATGGAATAATCCTTATATGGAGGAAGTTGGTTTGTAGAAGCCGGGAAGGTTATAGGGAGTTTCCCCGATGGGACAACATCCCCAAAAATAATGTCCGCCACAGCCTTGCCGCCGGACTCACCCGGATACCAGGCGAAAATAACGGCGTCTGCAATGTCTTCGGGAAAAGCAATAGGACTGCCGCCTGTCAGAACAAGGATGATCTTCTTGCCTGCCTCGCGTATCTTTTGAAGGTATTTTAACTGCCATGCCGGAAGTTCAATCGTATCGCGGTCGCCATTGGAGTCCGAAGCGATTGCGTCCCCCTCCTCCCCCTCAATAGCGCCATCCAGCCCCATTACGGCAATAACAACATCGGCAGCATTTGCCTCTCCGTAAAAGGCAAGTGATTTACTGTTTTCGCCGTACATCAGGCAACCCTGGCGGTACTCCAGATTGATACCGAATTTATCCTTAACTTTTTCACCAAGTCCTTCCAGGATGGTAATGAAGCGGGAACTGACACCGTAATAATTGCCAAAAAGCGTATGAGCATTAGCCGCGGCAGGCCCCTCAATATTGATTTTTTTAGGGCTTGAATCAAGGGGCAGAATACCGTTGTCGTTTTTAAGCAGAACGATGGATTTCTCCGCCGCTTCCAGCGCAAGCTTACGGTGTTTTTTGCAGTTGATAACTTTACGCCCAAGTTTACCGTATTTGCCCTTTCCCGGCGGATCAAACATTCCCAGCTTAAAGCGCGTCCGCAGTAACCGCTCCAGAGCCGTATTGATCGCCTCTTCGCTGACAAGCCCCTTTTTAAAAGCCACAGTCAACATGGGATAGGTACAACCGCAATTCAAATCACAGCCGGCGTTCAAGGCAAGGGCCGCCGATTCTTCCGGTGAATTTGTAATTTTGTGGTACTCGTGAAAGTCGCGGATAGCCCAGCAATCCGAAACAACATGACCTTTAAAATTCCAGCGCTCACGAAGAATATCTTTAAGCAGAAAATTACTGGCGCAGCACGGTTCGCCAAAAATACGGTTATACGCGCCCATTACAGATTCAACGCCATGGTTCACAAGCGCCTCAAATGCCGGAAGGTAAGTTTCAAAAAGATCTTTTTTGGAAACAACAGCGTTAAAAGTGTGGCGTTCTTTTTCGGGACCGGAATGGACAGCGTAATGTTTGGCGCAGGCGGCAAGTTTCAGGTGATTTTCAGGATCAGTCCCCTGCAATCCCAATACCAGCATACTGCCGATACGGCTTGTAAGATAAGGATCTTCCCCGTAAGTTTCCTGCCCCCGTCCCCAGCGCGGATCGCGGAAAATATTGATATTCGGCGTCCAGAAAGTAAGCCCCCAGTACTGGCCCCGGTTTCCCTGTTTGACGGCTTCGTTATATTTGGCGCGCGCTTCATCGGAAACAGCGTCCGCTATCCGATAGACAAGGCCTTCGTCAAAAGCCGCCGCTAAAGCGATGGCCTGCGGAAAAACAGTCGCGACACCGGCTCTTGCTACGCCGTGCAGACACTCGTTCCACCAGTTGTATTCAGGTATCCCAAGCCGTTCAATCGCCGGGCTTTTGTAAAACAACTGTGAAACTTTTTCTTCCAGCGTCATTTGGGAAATTAATTCTTTAATTTTGGCTTCGCGGTTCATGCTGCGCTCCTGTTTTATAAATTAGGGATATTATATGGTAATAAATGTGAATAAGCCACTATTAAATTTATTCGCCTTTCACAAAAAACGCCATAAATTCGGCTCTGGTTTTTACGGCAAATTTCTGATAAATCTTGCTAATGTGAATCTTGGCGGTTCCGGAGGCAATATGAAGGCGCTCTCCAATTTCTTTTTTCCCAAGTCCTTCCCTTACCAGTAAATCGGCCACTTCAATTTCCCGTTGAGAAAGTCCCCGCTCTGTGAATACATCTTCAAAATTGAAATTTTTTAAGGCAGGTGTTACGCGAAATGGCTCCTGCCGCTTTACCGCCGTAAAACGCGGCAGCTTTGGGAAAAACAACCACCTTAAAGCCACAAGCATGGAAAACACGGCGGCTATTATTATGAACAGTACCTGGTATTCCCTGTTGTGAGACACAAACGGACCGATTACCGGAGAAAGAAAAGCAAAAGCAACGCTGAAAAAAATGACGGTCGCGGCTCCGTAAAACCAAAACCCGCCGGAATACAACTCTACAATGGCGGTTGTAAAAACCACCCATGCCGTATAATGGGCAATAGAAATCAGGGTACTCATAATTATATTGATTCGGGGATAATCTTCAAACAGCGGCAGGCAGGAAAACAGTACAAACAAAATAATTATCGGAAGCAGGAACCTGCGGATAAAACGGTTTATCGAGAGTCCCGCCAAAAATCCTAAAACAGGAACCACCGCCGCAACTATCAAATAATTAGGATAATATACCGCCTTATCGGTATACAGCGGAAGCGCCCGCATATCCACAACTCCGTTCAGAATTGTAAACACAGACGCAAGACCAATCAGCCTTAGAATTACAGCCCAGTCGGTTTTAACGGCCGGTACGGCGGGCGCGTCTTTGTCAATGCCGTTAGCTGACGTATCAGCGGCACAAGCGCTCATAAAACTCCTGAAAAGAAACACGCTTGCCGCCGCAAATACTCCGGACAAAATTACCATGCACCATTTGATAAATTTGAATATCAAAACCGCGCCTTTTAGCGGGTCTAAAGCCGCGCTGCCTTTTTCCAGCAGCGGTATGGAGTAATAACAGGCAAGGACGGAGCCGACTAAAGCCGCGCCCAAAACCAGCGAACAAAATTTGCCTGTCCTGTTTGCACGTCCGCCTGCCGCCGGTTTCTTCAGCCACGTAAGATAGAACAATCCGTAGCACGCGGTAGTCAATATTCCCTCAGGAATCGCCATGATGCCTCTGACCGCCGCAGAGCCAAGCCATACATGGAAACCAAAAGAACGCAATGTAAATTCAAAAACAATTAAAAAGGCGATAAAGCCGATGCCAAGAAACAGGGGTTTATTTTCCCCGGCCGGTACGGGCAGGAAAAGGGGACAAAGAACCGTGCCTGCGGCAATACCCAAAAAATAGAAGATATAAACCGTATACATGACATATTTGGAATCGGAAGGCAAAAAATGAGCAAACGTAAAACTTAAGTGCATACACAGCAAAATGCCAAAGATAGAAAGTGAAGACGCAAGCCGTGCAAGAGATAACAACAGCCCATTTTGTTTCATACAATTTTATTATAACACAATATGCCTTTCGGTATATATGAAAATACTCTGTTTTTTGTAAAATATGCCCTTTGGCATACGAAATTTTGGATATTTTTGAAAAAATATGCCTTTTGGCATATATACAGAATTAAACTCCGTATAATAAAATTTTTATGGGCAAAGAATTTGAAGTAGCGGGATAGTTACATAAGGAGGTTTTTATGAAAAGAATTTCAGGTAAAATTGCCATGTTTCTCATTCTGGCAGTAGTTGCCAATGTTTTTACCGGTTGTCTTTCATATCATTTTTTTAATTCCGGTAATTGGGGAAACGATCCGGTTTCCGCGGTACTCGGTATAGGTATCATTGCTATTGATATAGTTACCCTTCCCTTTCAAATTCTGGTAGGGATAGCGATATTAATCAACGATGGTGTAAGAGACAGCAGAGGCAGAAAAATTGATGAAATTGATACTTTTTCGCAGGCCGTCAGAACCTTGCCTGAGGAGAAACTTGCTTCTTTGATGCAGACATTTGATTCCCTGCCTGAAGAAGAGCTTGCTTCCTTGACGCAAAGATTTTATTCTTTGTCGGAAGAGGAGCTTGCACCTTTTACAGAGACAATAAATTCTTTCTCTGAAACAGAAATTTACGCTATAGTGGCGGCTTTTAACAATTTATCCGAAACGGAAATTGTTTCTTCAGTTAAAACATTGAATTCCATGCCGGATGAAACGCTTATTGCCGCATTGAATGACGCTCAGCATATTGAGTTTCATTATCAACATTAAAGGAGTAAACAATGAAAAATAATAAGATTGTATGGATTGTTTTGGTTCTTGCGGTTTTTTGTTTAATGGGGTGCGGCTCTTCCGCCTCTTCAGGAAAACTTGATCCGGTTGCGGTTAGGTATTCATATGCGGAAATGAATAATACGAACATGGGAGCAATAATAAAATTTGTAAAGGAAAAAAAAGAGGGGATCAGATTTTATGATTGCGATGGAGTTATGATACCGGCTCCTGCAAATGGAACATATTGGCTGCCCGATATATTATTTCCCGCCGAAAAACCAATGGACTTGAGGGTGTATATATATTGGAACGAAGATCGTTTTGGCGAAAGAAGAAGAGGCATTTACAGATGTCCGCCGCTGGAAGCCGGCAAGGAATACAAGTTATGGTTTAAAGGAACCTTAAAAGGCGGAAAGATCTACTTAACGTCCTCAAATGTTGATAAAATTTCTTTTTCGTCCAAAGGACAACCTCAGTTTGAAATATTGCACGAACAAATAATACCGGTAATTCCAAAGTAAGAACGGAAGCAGAGAAGGTGAATACGGGTTACAACTTAATAATGGACGAATCTCCGCTGAAATACCCTATTGTATTGGTACATGGAATTATCGCGCACGACAGGCCAAGCATTAATAAATATTGGGGCAGAATTCCTGAAACAATACGGGAAACAGGGGCGAAAGTTTATTTTGGAAATACTGACTCATGGGGCGATTATGACTCAAACGCGAAAATTTTAAAGACGACGATAGATAGAGTATTGGACGAAACAAAAAGCGAAAAAGTGAATATACTCGCCCATTCCAAAGGCGGACTGGATTCCCGTTATCTGATTTGGAAGTACGATTACGGCGGCAAAGTGGCAAGTTTGACTACAATATCAACCCCTCATCATGGCGCGGAATTAGCTGATTTTCTTTACAGGCAAAAAATTTTTCATACGCAGATTGCCAAAAAAGCGTTAATAATTTTTGGAAAATTATACAGGGATAAAAATCCTGATTTATTTAACTTAAATTATCAATTAACAACCGATTATATGAAAAAATTTAATAACGAAGTATTGCCGGATAACAAGGTCTACTACCAGGTTATTTATTCCATAATGAAAAACGCATTTGATGATCCGTTATTTACCAAATGTTATCGGTATATAAAAAAAATCAGCGGCGATAATGACGGTTTTGTAAGCGAAACCTCAGCGAAATGGGGCGATAATGTTATAAAAATAGAAGGAGGAATATCCCACGCTGAGATATTTGATTACAACATAAGAAAAATATCAGGTATAAATATACTTGATATATATAAAAATATTGTACAAAGATTAATCGAAAAAGGCTTTTAAACCAGTTTACCAAGACGTTTACACGCTTCTATTTTTATCAATTAGGGATATACGTGGAAGATTATACACAGTTTTGCTTGATATCGGCCCATTATACTGCAATATGCCTTTCGGTATATATGAAAATCCTCTGTTTTTTGTAAAATATGCCCTTTGGCATACGAAATTTTGGCTATTTTTGAAAAAATATGCCTTTCGGCATATATACAGAATTGCTCTCCGTATAATAAAATTCTTATGGGCAAAAAATTTGAAGTAGCTGGATAGTTACATTAAGGAGATTTTTATGAAAAAGATTTCAAGAACAATCGCCATGATTCTGGTTCTAGTAATGGTAGCCGGTATATTTACAAGTTGTTTATCGTGGTATCTTATGACTGGCAAAGAGCTTGATCTTCGTGGCATTGATTGGGGCGTAATTTTTCTTCCCGTGATTGACGTATTTCTTCTTCCCTTAGCGTTAGTGGTCGGTATTATAAGAATGGGAACAGAAATCGCAAGAGATAACAGGGGTAAAAGATTGGACGGCCTTGACACTTTTTCGGCGGCTATCAGTTCCCTTCCTGAGACGGAGTATAATTCTTTGATGAATGCATTTGATTCCCTGCCTGAATCGGAACTTGATTCTTTGGCGCGGAGATTTTATTCCCTGCCCGAATCAGAAATTGATTCTTATTCACAAACATTAAAATCCTTCTCTCAAAAAGAAATTATCGATATGACTCAGGCTCTTAACAATTTACCTGAAACAAAAATTATTTCTTTAATGGAGACATTTAATTCCATGCCGGAAGAAGAACTTATTTCCACGATGAACAGATTACAGAATGTCAAGTTTGAATATCAATATAATAGGAGCGGACAATGAAAACTAAAAAGATTATATGGATTTTTATGGCTCTTGCCGCGTTTTGTCTTTTGGGATGCTTTTCTTTTGCCCCCAAAAATGCCGCTCCGGTTCCGGCACGGTTTTCATTTGCGGAAAACGAGGAAAAGGCCGTCCCAATAACATTTATTCAGGGAAATAAAGTGGGCGTAAGACTGGTTGATTGTAATGGAATTGCAAGACTAAATCCGATGGAAGGAACATATTGGGAACGTGATTGTTTATTTCCTGTTGAAAAACCTTTAAGTTTAAGAGTATATATCTACTGGAACGAAGACCGTTTTGGCGAAAGAAGAAGGGGAATTTTTAAATGTCCGCCGCTGGAAGCCAATAAGGAATATAAGTTGTGGTTTAAAGGAAACTATAAAAGCGGTTCGCTTATTTTAACATACGCAAATGTAGGCAATCTTAAATATTCGTCTGGAAAACCAAATTTTGAAATCGTATACGAACAAATAATACCGCCGCCGCCTAAAAAATAAGAGAGCTATCGGAATATGAATTAATCGAAAGATTTCACACAAAGGCCACGAAGGAAGAAAAGAATACAAAGAAGAGGACTTTTTTTCCTCTGTGTTCTTTGTGAGAGTCTTCTTTCAAACCAGTTTACTAAGCCGTTTGCATGCTTCTTCGACATCCGCTCTGTGACCAAAAGCTGAAAAGCGGATGAAACTCTGTCCGGCAGGACCGAAACCGGCGCCGGGAGTAGTTACAACGTAACACTTTTCCAGAATTTGAGAGAACACTTCCCAACTGTCCCTGCCGGGGAAATGCGCCCAGATATACGGGGAATTGTCGCCGCCTATACATTTTATTCCCAGCTTTTGAAGAGCGTCTCTTATCAATTTTGCGTTTCCAAGATAAAAATCCGTCAGCTTGCGGACTTCTTTCAGCCCCTTGTCGTCTAACGCGGCAAGTCCCCCCGCCTGAGCGATGTTTGACGCGCCGTTAAAAATTGTTCCCGCGATGCGGTTCCAGTCCGCATTGACGCTTTCGCCTCCCGCGTATTTTAAGCCTTTTGGAACAATCGACCAGCCAAGGCGGACTCCGGTAAATCCGGCGGGCTTTGAGAATGAATTTACTTCAATGGCGCATTTGTCAGCCTTGTCTATTTCATAGATAGTTTTTGGCAGCGAAGGATCGCGGATAAATTCGGCGTAGGCGGCGTCAAAGACAATGATGCAGCCTTTTTCGGCGGCGGTTTTTACCAGCGCGGTAAGCCCGGCGCGATCAGAAACCGCGCCTGTCGGGTTGTTAGGTGAACAAAAATAGACAAGGCTGTTCTGCGGAATTAAATCCAGATTGGGGAAAAAATTGTTTTCCGCAGTACAGGGAAGATATGTAATGCCCGCGTAACCTGTGCCTTCCCAGCCGCCTGCCGCTCCGACAAGAACCGAACCGTCAACATAAACCGGATACGAAGGGTCTTGAACCGCGATTTTTGTTCCCGCTCCAAAAAGCGTCTGCAACCTGCCTATGTCGCATTTTGCGCCGTCGGAAATAAAAACCTCGTCTATTGAAAATTTTCCCTTGTAAAAGACCGAAGAAATTTTTTCCCTCAACTCCGCCATTCCTTCGTCTTGATAACCCGAATAGCCTTTTACTGTTCCAAGTTTTTTCGCCCCATCAACAAGCCCCTTATTAGTGTGCGGGAAAATTGGTTCGGTTGTATTGCCAACCCCCAGACTGATAATTTTCGCTTCCGGGTGCGCCGCGGCAAATTCACGCCTCCTCTTCGCAATTTCCGGAAAAAGGTATCCCGCCTTTAAGTTAGCTATATTCTGATTTCTTGTTATCATAATTTCCTCCTCTTCGTGTTCTTTGTACCTTCGTGAACCTCAACCGAACCGCGAAAGCGGTGAAGGTTCCCCTCTTGCTCTTTGTGTGAGTCTTATCAAATAAAATTTTTAACCCCAGAAGTATCCAGCGTGGCGAAATAGTCGTATGCTGCCTCGGGGCGGCGGATTTGTATTATAGAGCCGTTTGGACGCAGAAGCAGTTCGCCGCAGCGGAGTTTGCCGTTGTAGTTAAAGCCCATCGCTCTTCCGTGGGCGCCTGCGTCGTGGATAACGACAAAGTCACCCTGCCCGCCGTCAGCGGCAACGTCTATTTTGGGAAGGTTTCTTTGAACGGCGAATTTATCGTTGTTTTCACACAGACTGCCAACCACATCGTAGGTTTCAGATAATGGGGCGTTTTCCTTGCCGGGAATTGTTATGTGATGATACGCGCCGTACAGGGCGGGGCGCATTAGGTCAGCCATGCAGGCGTCTAAACCAATGTAGCTGCGGTAGATTTCTTTTTTGTGAACCGCGCGCGCTACAAGCCAGCCGTAGGGACCGGTTACTACCCTGCCCCACTCGGTGTGAATGTTCATTGGATCAAGTCCCGCAGGCTTGATAATTTCGTTATATGCTTTTTGTATACCGGCGGCTAAAACCCGATAATCTATGGCTTCCTGATCGAGTTTGTAGGGGATTCCTACGCCGCCGCCAAGGTTGATAAACTCAAGGCGTACTCCGGCTTTTTCTTTTATTTCAACCGCAAGTTCAAATAACATTCGCGCGGTTTCAATATGATAGGGTATGGAAAGCTCGTTGGAAGCGACCATTGTATGCAGGGCAAAGCGTTTTACGCCCTTTTCCTTGCAAACAGAATAACCCTTAATTAGCTGCTCGCGCGTAAAGCCGTACTTTGCCTCCTGCGGCTTGCCGATTATGGCGTTGCCTTCCTTGAGGGGGCCGGGGTTGTAGCGGAAAGAAATTAATTCCGGCAAGCCGGCTGTTTTTTTCAGAAACTCAATGTGGGTGTAATCGTCAAGATTGATCACGGCTCCCAGTCTTTTGGCTTCTTCATATTCCTTAGCCGGAGTTTCATTGGCGGTGAGCATAATGTCCTCGCCTTTAATGCCTGCTATTTCAGCTAACACTAGTTCCGGGTAGCTTGAACAATCCGCGCCGAAGCCTTCGGCGGCGAGAAGTTTGAGTATATACGGATTGGGCAGCGCTTTTACCGCAAAATGGTTTTTATAAGCGGGAAAAACCGAAAACGCCGCCTTGATTCGGCGGACATTATCGATTATCGCCTTTTCATCGTAAATGTAAAACGGCGTCGGGTACTTCCGCGCAATTTCTTCCAGCGCGGCCTTGTCTAACGGAAAATATTTATCACTCATACTTTTATATTATCTAAAAAATAAAAAAAAATATAGGGCGGCAGCTTGTTCAGGAGCCGTCCATATTCCCAAATAATTTTATTACCTGCCAAGCGCCTTGAGTATCTTCTCGGAAAACACTTTCTTGTCAATTGGTTTTGTTGCAAAGTCATTTGCGCCGTTTTTTACAGATTCAATTACATGCTGTTTATCGCTTTCACCGGATATCATTATAACGGGCAATTTTTTCAATTTATCCGAACTTCTGATTGTTTTTAAAATATCCAATCCTGTCGTATTCGTAGATAAATTCCAGTCGAGCAAGACAAAATCAATACGTCTGGTTTTTAACAAATCCAGCGCAGTATCACTATCTCCAGCCTCAAGAAAATAACATGGCTCGCCTAGCTTTACCTCGGCAACATAAGTTTTAATAAGATTACGAGCAGGCCGCGAATCATCAACTACTAAAAATTCCATAAAATCCCCGTCCTTTCTTAAATTAGTACTTCAATTCTACACGGATTTCAATAAAATAGTCAAACAAAAAATGGAAATTATCCTAAATATCCCTTGTGTTTTAAAAGTTCTGCGTTTAAAATACCGCCTCCGGCAGCGCCGCGTACAGTATTGTGCGAAAGCGCCACAAACCGTATATCAAATACATTGCAGGGACGAAGCCGCCCGATAACGACCGCCATTGCCTTGTCAGCGTCGCGATCCTTGCGCGGTTGCGGGCGGTTATCCTCTTCACGGTAGATAATCGGCTGTTTTGGCGCCATTGGGAGATTCGCTTCCTGCGGCAGTCCCTTGTAGGCGGCCCAAATTTTCTTTATCTCCTCAAGAGACGGCTTTTTGGCGGCAAACTCAAGGCTTACGCACGCAGAATGTCCGTCCGTTACAGGCACGCGGTTACAATGAGCGGAAATCTTCGGAAACTCCGCGTTCTTAAACGCGCCGTTATCAATGGAGCCGAAGATTTTAAGCGGTTCTTTTTCTGACTTTTCCTCTTCGCCGCCAATGTAAGGAACAATGTTATCGATCATATCCAAACTTGGCACGCCGGGATAGCCCGCGCCGGAAACAGCCTGCATTGTAGTAACAATTACCCTCTGCGTAGGGTAGCCAGCCTGCGCGAGCGCGTGAATAGGCTTCATATAACTCTGTATTGAACAGTTGGGTTTAACGGCTATAAAACCGCGATCCCAGCCGCGCGCTTTTTTCTGCATGGGGATAATGTCGGCGTGTTCAGGGTTTATCTCGGCTATTAAGACCGGCACATCATTCGTCCAGCGGTGGGCCGACGCGTTTGAAATTACCGGAATACCCGCCTTGGCATACGCCTCCTCAAGTGCGCGGGTTTCATCCTTGCCCATCTCAAGAGCGGAAAACACAAATGAACAACCGCCTTTTTTGAATGCCGCTATGGCGCGGCTTACGTCGTTGGCGTCTTCTACGATAATACCCCCGACATGAGGAGCGTAAGTTTTTGTTAAGTGCCATCTACCCGCGATTGCTTCAGAATATTTTTTACCCGCGCTCCGAGGAGAGGCCGCCGCATAGCGCACCTCAAACCAGGGATGATCATTGAGAAGGGAGATATACTGCTGCCCAACCATACCCGTAGCGCCCAAAATACCAACTGGGATCTTTTCCATAATTTGCTCCTTAATCAGTCATAGTATCAAAAAATTAAATTTTGTTAAAGAGGGGAAGAAGGGGTTAGGGGTTAGTATTTAGTGGTTAGTGGGTAGTATTTAGTGGTTAGGGGTTAGTATTTAGGGGTTAGGGGTTAGTATTTAGGGGTTAGTGTTGTTGTTAGCAAACGTAGCGTGTATCCCACGCGCTGATAACGAACAACAATACTAACCACTATATACTATATACTAACCACTATATACTATATACTAACCACTATATACTACACTAATCATGCATAAAAAGAAAAGTCTTGTCGTTATTCCGTTTATTTTCTCTTTTTTGGTCATACTCGCGGTTTCTTTATACGCTAATTCGCTTATCTCTTTTTCCATGAGGACGATGGAATACAATATTGAGCATCGATTGATTGCCGAGAGTAAGAGGCTTGCCAATATGATCAGCGCGGAAGAATTGGACAAGTACCGCGACATACACGACATGGAACTGCCTGAATATCACGCCTTGCGCCGACGGCTGCTTGATTTTTCTATTGAAGCCGATATTCTCTACGCCTATTATATCCGCCCTGCGAAAGATGGATTACAATATATCGTAGATAATGATTTTAACGAGGATACACGGGTAGGTCTTGATACAGAGCCTTTTGATCCGCGATCTGTACCATGGATACTGTCCACGCTGGAAGGGCAAGCCGTATGTTCAGGTTTGGGCAATTACACTCCAGGCTGGGAAGGGTTGTTGTCAGGTTACGCGCCGGTTTTTGATCATGACGGAAATATAACTGCCGTCGCCGGAGTGGACATTGAAGACGAACCAATTGTGAAAGCGCGACGGCTGGTATCCATTCTTACAGTAGTGCAGATCATCGCGGTAGCCGCCATCTTTATAAGCGGAATTATCTATCTGATTTATTTAAATCGTCAGGCGGAAATAGCGAGGGAAGCAAGCGCGGCAAAAAGCTGGTTCCTCTCCCAGATGAGCCACGAAATACGCACGCCTCTGAACGCGATTATCGGTCTTTCGGAAATAGAGTTGCAAGGCTCCAAAGTCAATAATCTGCCTGATTCTACCAGAGACAACATCAACCGGATACGGCAATCGGGAGCTTCACTGCTTGGAATTATCAATGACCTTCTTGACATTTCCAAAATCGAAGCGAACCGTTTTCAACTTGTTCCTGCCATTTACGATATGGCGCCCTTGTTAAGTGACACGATTAATCTGAACAAGGTTCGGATTGGTTCCAAACCTATAACATTAAAACTGGAAATAAACAGTGATTTTCCCGCGAAACTTATTGGTGATGAACTGCGTGTCAGACAAATATTGAACAATTTGCTTTCAAACGCAATTAAGTACACGCAGAAAGGAACCGTAACGTTAAATGTGTTATGTGAAAAAATATCCGATTCAAATGTAATAGTCCGTTTTACCGTACAGGATACCGGCATAGGCATCCATGCGGAAGATATGGAAAAACTGTTCACCAGCTACACGCAACTTGATACCGGTACAAACCGTAATATAGAAGGAACCGGTCTTGGGCTTACAATCACCAAAAGACTCGTGGAAATGATGGACGGCAGTATCAGCGTAGAAAGCGAATACGGCAAAGGTTCAGTCTTTAAGGCGCAAATTATCCAAGGTGCTGACGGCGCCGAGGGACAGACTAACAATATTGGCGATGAAACAGCCTGCACCTTGCGGGAATTCCGTTATGCGACAGAAAAGAATGAGGCAATTATTTCCCACTTATGGCTTCCCAATAGTAAAGTTCTGGTAGTGGACGACATACCCGATAACCTTCATGTGGCGCGGGGACTGCTTGCCCATTACGGCTTACAAGTGGACATTGCCGTTTCCGGTAGAGAAGCCATAGAAAAGGCAAAAACCTGTGATTACGACATTATATTCATGGATCACATGATGCCGGAAATGGACGGGATTGAAACCGCCGAAACAATTAGAAATGAGAAATTAGCAATTAGTAATGAGCAATTAAGAAAGAGCGTGAAGCAAACACCAATCATTGCACTTACAGCTAACGCTTTGCGGGGAATGAGGGAAATTTATTTGGAGAAAGGTTTTGATGATTATCTTTCAAAACCGATGAGTTCTGAGGCGCTAGATGTCATTATTAAGAAATTTTTTTACCACGAACCACACGAACTAGTACCTTCGGTACTTACACGAACGAGGAATCAGGGATCAGACTTAGGAGATAAAGCTGATAACCAACAAGAATTGATAATGGACAATAACCTGTCTCCCTATTCCATTGAAATTGAGGAGCAACGGTTGAATAAATTGAACCATTACCGCACCGCATTTGAGATGAGCAAGACAAGTAACGGACTGGAAATTGATGCGGAATACTATAAGCGGTTTACCTCTTTGGTCGAATCTTTTGACGCGTTGCCAGTTAACTTGCAAGCGGACAGGGCGTTGCTGATTGAAGCGGGACGGAATGAGGATGCGCAGAAGATACTCCAGGTGCTTCCAGCTTTTTGCGAAAATATAGCGGTAATACATCAGGGGAAGGTGAGTAATAATGGAACAAAAAACGAAATCGTGGGGGGGATTTTACAGCGGTTGAAAAAAGCAATAGAGGACGGCGATACCGGCGCCGCCGGGAAAATAGTAAAAGAAATGGGCGCGATAAGTCTGACCTCGGTGGAACGCGAATTGTATTTTAAACTCTATGATTTATTAATGGAAGACAATGCCGAAAAAGCCCTTGAAGTTATAGACCGCTTTGGTGTAGGTTAAAAATAATGATAAAGATTCTTATTGTGGAAGATCAAACCATGCTGCGGGAGTCTCTGGAACACGTTATCGGCGAACAGGATGGCATGGAAGCCGTGGGGGCAACAGATGATGCGGCAAACGCGCCGCAATTGTGCCGACAATTACAGCCCGACCTGGTACTGATGGATGTGGTTACCAAAAACAATTCCTCCGGCATAACCTATACGGCGCAAATACGCAAAGAATTTCCACGCATAAAAATAGTGGTAATGACCGCCCTACCGGAAATTACTTTTGCCGAAGAGGCGCGGAAAGCGGGAGCGCACAGTTTTATAGACAAAGGCATGGGAACCGATCATTTATTTCACGTTATACGCAACACAATGAAAGGGTACAGCATTTATTCCGTCCCGCAGGATCGCCTGCCCTTTACCGCTCAATTTACGGAAAAAGAGATAGCCGTAATCCGCTTTGTGTGTCAGGGCATTGCGCGGGACGAGATGGCGCAAAAACTTGATATATCGGAATCAATGATCAAACAGCACATAACCTCAATACTGAACAAAACAGGCTTTGACAGTATTTCTAAATTCGCCATATACGCGGTAGGCGAAGGGTTGATTGTGCCGGAATCTCCGCGCCCAAAAGTCCAATAAAAACTGGCTAAAAGTACAGTAGAAACTGTCCGTAATTCCCCACTTTTTTCCTGCCGCAGTATATCATTTTCTTGAGGATATTCTGTGTTTGCAACGTTATTATAGAAGGAGTTTTAATATGAAAAGAACGGGTGTTATCGGTATTCTTGTTTCTTTGGCGTTGATTGGCTGTTTCAGCCCGTGGAAGGGGAATGAAGGAAACTTAATAATCAGTTTTAGCGGTGGAGGCAGCGGTCGCTCCATATTGGAGGATTATTTTCCACCAAATGATGATAATCATATTCTCAATAGACTTATATACGAAATCACTGTTTCCGGCAATGGGAGTACTATACCTCTTAAAGCAAAAGGCGGTGATACCATTATTACAACTATAGCCGTTGGACTATGGGAAGTCAAAGTAGACGCATACATTATGAAAACAGAAGTAGAAGAAGAAAAACAAGCATTAGCTGGGTATTATGTTGGTGAGAGCATACCTTTCGCCACAGGTAAAAATTCCGTAGATGTAAAAGTAGGACAGAATTCAGTTAATATACCAATGGGTCAGTTCTTTTTCACAGTAACCTTTGAAACTAATGGCGGAACAAAATTTGATCCTGTTAAAGTATTACCCGGCGATTATCCGGAAGGAGCTATTGTTGAACCGACCAAAACAGGATATGACTGTAAGTTTGTTGGTTGGTATTATGATAAGAATTTCTCTGAGGAGCAAAAACTTGATTGGGCACGACCAATGACAGATAACATCACTTTGTACGCCAAATGGGAGCCTTACGAAATAGGCGATAATGGCCCCGGCGGCGGAAAAATTTTTCATGTTGACCCGGAGGGATTTATCATGACGGACACCGGAGAGACTTGCCACTACCTTGAGGCCGCATTAATAGCCGAACACTATAATTTATTTTCTTCATATATTAGTATTAATGAATCAATTGGAACTAGAGACTCCATCGGCACAGGAAGGCAGAATACATTACTTATTCTTGATAATTTCCTAGACTCACCTGCGGCAAATTTCTGTAAAGAATACAATAGTGGCAATTTGAATGATTGGTTTTTACCAAGTATAGGTGAATTGGAAAAGATGTCAAACGAAAGCAGATGGTTACTGTCTTCATCAGAATACTTCGACGAATCTGGCTTTAGTCCTACTTATTATTTTTATTTATTTAAAGGAGGAAGGGATAGTACAGATTATAATAATTTCGAAACTCTTTTTACCCTCCCTATTAGGGCATTTTAAAACAACACTTAAAACATAACAATTATCAATCAAACCTTATTTTTCATTGCTCTTTGCTCATTCCTCATTGCTAATTGCTCATTGCTCATTTTCTGAATAAATGCTATTTTATCATCAGGAGGATAATATGAAAAAGATTTGTTTCATGGGATTAATTTTTTATGCCATGACCGTAAATGGATACGCGGGCGAAGACGACGGTATTTATTCATTGAAAGTCGGTCAATATGAAGTATACATTTTAGTAGAATCTGAAAGGAACGGAAGTACAAGTATTTTAGTCGGAGCGGACGAGGCGGTATTGAAACGCTACATTCCGGCGGAAGGTTTTAAGCACACAGCCAATGCCGTTTTAATCAAAGCCCCGAAACAGAATATATTGATAGATACTGGAACCGGAATGGGCGGTATTATTGTAGAAAAAATTAAAAAACTGGGCGTACAACCTGAAAATATTGACGCAGTACTTATAACACACCTGCATGGGGATCATTTTGGCAGCCTGCAAAAAGACGGGGCGGCTGTTTTTTCAAAAGCGAAGGTTTACCTTTCCGCTAAAGAACTGGAATATTTTACAAAGACCCAGGTGAATCAGGGAGCGGTCGCCGCGCTTAAACCTTATGGAACAAAAGTTACCACGTTTGAACCCGGAGAGTTGGGAAAAAAATTAAGGGAAACAGTTCCGGGGATTTCTCCCATCGCCGCCTACGGACACACTCCCGGACATACAATATTTTTAATAGAAAACAAAAATGAAAAGCTGTTAATTATCGGGGACCTTCTGCACATAGCCTTGGTACAGTTTCCTGTTCCTGAGATTAGCGCAACTTACGACATGGATCAAAAAGCCGCGGCAACGATACGCAGGCAAGTTTTGGATTACGCCGCAAAGAACAAAATCCCCGTAGCCGGAATGCACATCGTATATCCGGGAACAGGCAATGTCAGTGTAGATGGAAGCGGCTTTAAATTTTCACCAAGCAAGTAGAGGTAGTTAGTAATCTGCGATGAAATACACATATAAAACACAGGGAACCTGTTCAACGGAAATTCACTTTAATATTAACGGGAATGTCATAACCGGCGTATCATTTGAAAAAGGCTGCAATGGCAACCTGAAAGCAATATCCCGCCTTGTTGACGGAATGACTATTGACGAGATAAAAGAAAAGTGCAAAGGAATCACTTGCGGAAACAAGGGAACATCATGCGCGGATCAGCTTGCGCTCGCGGTGGAGAAGGCGTATTTGGAAAGTAAATAAATCGCTGTCTTTATAGCAAGGTTCTAAAAATTGATCAATCAATTTTATCCTCACGACTTCCGCATCCGCAGGGACAGCTAGCGCATGCGGAGTTATTTTTTTTCTTGTCCCGCCGCATTTTAACGATAACCGCCCCGACAATCACCAGCAAAACCAATCCGGTAATAATTGTTCCCATATTATTAGACAAAAAGATAAACATACGCTCCTCCATATTAGTGGGTAGTAGTTAGAGATTAGCAATAAAATCAACCACAAACTCACTACCCATTTTTCACTTCTCACTTCTCATTTCTCATTTCTCCCTAACCGCCGGACGGAACAGCATATATAAAAATCCTGCCGTCAAAAGAAACGCTGCAACCGTTCCGACTCCAAAATGACCTGTAAACAACATTCCAAATTGATAAATACACAACGACACAATGTACGCCAAACCGCACTGGTAGCCTATTGCAGCCCAAAACCATTTCATGTTGTTCATCTCCTTTTTAATTGCGCCCATCGCGGCAAAGCAGGGAGCGCATAACAGGTTAAACACTAAAAATGAATAAGCAGCTAACGTGGTGAAACTTGCAGCTAACGCGCTCCATATTTCCGCGCCGTCTTCGGCAACTTCACCAAAATTGTAGAGTATGCCAAAAGTACCCACTACATTTTCTTTTGCAATCAAACCTGTTAGAGCGGCTACTGCGGCTTGCCAATTGCCCCAGCCTAAAGGCTTAAAGACATGGGCAATACCCCTGCCAAAGATTGCCAGAATACTTTCTTCCATATCAACCATGCCAAAACCGCCTTCCGCCCATCCAAAGTTGGACGCGAACCAGACGATAATAGTCGCAAGAAGTATAATTGTTCCTGCTTTCTTGATGAATGACCAGCCGCGTTCCCACATACTGCGTAAAATATTAATCACGGTCGGCCAGTGATAGGCGGGAAGTTCCATGACAAAGGGCGCGACATCGCCTGCGAACATTTTTGTTTTTTTCAAAATTACGCCGGAACAGATAATTGCCGTAATCCCGATAAAATAGGCGCTTGGAGCGACCCACCACGTTCCACCGAACAGGGCGCCGGCAATCAACGCGATAATCGGCAGTTTCGCCGAACAGGGAATAAAGGTGGTTGTCATGATAGTCATTTTACGGTCATGGTCGTTTTCAATTGTGCGTGACGCCATGATACCGGGAACGCCACAGCCTGTGCCAATAAGAATCGGAATGAATGATTTACCCGACAATCCGAAGCGGCGGAAAATCCTGTCCATGATAAAAGCGATACGCGCCATATAGCCGCAGGCTTCCAGAAAGGCTAGGAAAATAAAGAGTATAAACATTTGCGGTACAAAACCAAGCACCGCGCCAACGCCTGCTACAATGCCGTCTAAAATCAAATCTTTTAACCAATCGGCGCAGTTAATGGCTTCAAGTAAATTGCCAAGCACTACCGGAACGCCGGGAACCCATACACTGGTTCCGAACAGATGCCAGCCGTCGCCGAATACGCCTTCGTTAGCCCAATTGGTAGCAATCGCTCCCACTGTTGTTACAGAAACAAAATAGACGATAAACATAATCAGCGCGAAAATTGGGAGCGCTAAAATTCTGTTTGTAACGATTTTATCTATTTTGTCCGATACGCTGAGTTTGCCTTTGTTTTTAATTTTAATGCAATCCTTAATGATGGAATCAATATATGTGTAACGCTCGGCGGTGATAATGCTTTCACTGTCGTCATCAAGTTCCGCTTCACACCGTTTGATGTCCTGCTCAATATGAGCGACTTGTTCTGGTTTTAATCCCAGCTTTTCAATTATTTTTTTGTCACGTTCAAACAGTTTTATGGAAAAAAATCTCTGTTTTTCATCAGGCATATCATGTAAAACCGCTTCTTCGATATGCGCCAACGTATGTTCCACTCCGCCGGAAAAACTGTGCTGCGGCACTGTCTTTACGTTTCCAGCAGCTTTGACAGCAGCTTCCGCCGCTTCCGAAATTCCGGTTCCTTTAAGCGCGGATATTTCCACCACCTGACAGCCAAGCTCTTTTGCAAGTTTTTCAGTATCAATTTTATCGCCGCTCTTGCGTACAATGTCCATCATGTTTATGGCGGCAACAACGGGAATACCAAGCTCGGTAAGCTGTGTTGTAAGAAACAGGTTGCGCTCCAAATTCGTGCCGTCAATAATGTTTAAAATCGCGTCAGGCCGTTCGTCAGTTAAATAATTGCGGGCGACTATTTCTTCCGGCGTGTAAGGTGAAAGGGAGTAAATGCCGGGCAAGTCAGTAACGGTTACGTCCTTCTGCCCTTTCAATTTGCCTTCTTTTTTTTCTACCGTTACGCCCGGCCAGTTTCCCACAAACTGGTTTGAACCTGTTAGGGCGTTAAACAGCGTTGTCTTGCCGCTGTTGGGGTTTCCCGCAAGCGCTATTTTAATAGACATATTTTCCTCCTTATCCTATTCAACTTCGATTGATTCGGCATCTTCTTTCCGCAGGGAAAGCTCATAGCCACGCACCGTAATTTCTACAGGATCACCTAACGGGGCTACTTTGCGGACATAAATCTCCACCCCTTTGGTAATTCCCATTTCCATGATACGGCGCTTTATCGGACCGCCGCCTCCTATTTTTACCACTTGCACGGTTTCGCCCGGTTTTATTTCTTTGAGTGTTTTCATGATAATCCTCCTTAAACCATTATTTTTATAGCCATTTCCTGACTCACGGCCACGCGAGATTCTTTTATATTCACAATCACGTTGCCGCTGTTTTTGGTAACAATCGTAACGTGCGTACCGGGAACAAAACCGAGGTTTGCAAGAAACTGACGGATTTCTTCCTTGCCGCCCACCTTTTTTATTGAGTTATCTTCTCCAACTTTCGCCATTGACAAAGGCATCATTTTCTCCTTCCTTCTTTAAAAATTATATTTCACTCCCAGAGCAGGAGATATAATGACATTCCCACCGCTTGTCCCAATACCGGTAAACTCACACTTAACATAGAAAGTAAAGTTCTTAAATGAATAATCAAATTCAGGGGTAATTTTTACGCCCTCATTACTTATTTCCTTTGGGATAATTGTTTCAACTTCGATGTATATTGTCTTTGTTTCGTATGTAATGATTGTTTCAACGCCCGAAAAACCAGCGTCATCACCAGGAACAATCAACGTACATACTTTTGCTTCAATCCCCAACCCAAAAGCGCTTTTCCAGCCGATGGTAAAGTCGAGACCTACACTTGTATCAGCGTCTTTATCGTATTGGATAAATGTGATTGGCGAGCCAATTTGGGCAAAAAAGTTACCTATATCAAATTCCTGATTAAATTTAATCGCCGGTGTAAATATTCCTGTAAGAGCGTTGACTCCCTTATACGTTGGAGAAATTATTATTTCATCAGTTTCATTCTCAAGAATAAAGGACAATGTGGACGCGCCGCCAAGGCTTAGGTTATAACCTAATATAAGATCAGAATACAGCGATTGAGGATAGACCTCATCGCCGTCATCATTAGGTTCTTTTGTAAAACCGAAAGTATAGTACAGTTTAGCATAGACATCTAACGTGTCATCAAAGAAAGAATTCTCGTAGATCAACAGAGGTCTCAGATAAGGGGTCATCTCATCATCATTAGCCTTGTTTATATTTTCAATACCAAATTCCAGCCCCACGGAAAGACCGATGCCTTCATCAGAATCATCATTTGCCGAGGCAAAACTTGCGGACAAAACCATGACGAGAAGGACAACAAAAAACTTCTTCATAAAACACCTCCAATTTGTGGTTAGTAAAGACTAACCACAAAGGCAAATAAAAACGGTTAGGAATAACTAACCATTACATTATACAAGTTAGCGTATCCTAACTTGTTTGTCAAGCTTTTTTTAAAAATAAATAAATATTTTTTATTTTCTCAAAAATTATTTTTTAGAAGTTTTTGTCGTTTTTTTGGTAATTTTGCATTTTCTTGCGTTTTACTAAAACAGCCATTAAATTGGTTTTATGCCCATTTGATTAATAAAACTTGTGCTGTCTATTACTTTTGTTTCATTAGGATTTATATTTTCATAACTTTTTGTAAGTTTTAACAAAAGTTTTACTTTAGCGATAGCGTCATTGCGCCAGATAGAATTTGGATATTCCAAGATGACTTTTGTAAAATAATTTTCAGACAGGTAAATGGACAGTATTATATTATTTAACGCCGGTATTAATTCGTCATAAGGTTTAAGCGTAAAGGTATTATCCGCCTTACGTTTATAAATAAAATTAGGATGAATATTTTTAAAGTATTTTATGCCTAATTTATAATACAGATAATCCTGATTCTCCAACGGCACAAGTCCGTTTTCAGAACCGCTTGAAACATCAATAACGGCTTCTTGTTTGTTTTTTGCGTATATTTTTAAATCGTTAAGTATATTAGTCAATTTCTTTGTAATCTCGTTATTGATGGTTTCAGTATTTGAATCTTTGGATAGGTCAGGATGGTATTTTTTTATAAGCTGTTTTATTAGTTTTTTTATGTCGGTATTATTCATAGTTTGAAACCTGAATAAATATTTTCTAACATATTATTATATACGAAATTACCGCATAAATTTTTAATTGTCGACCTCAGATTCATTTTGTATCCCTAGTATATTTTTCTTTAATATTTTTATTCTTGCCATTCTTGCAACATTATCCAATAATAATTTGGCTAAAAGTATCATTTGATATGTTTCATCATACCATGATTCAAGAGCGTTATTATCCATAGTTGCAATAAATGATTTATAATATTTATTGCTAGGCTCTTTATTATTATGTCGTAGATTCATATTATTAAACATAAAAAATAAATCGTCAGAAAATGATTTGTTTACTTTTTCTAGTTCTTTTCTCTGAGGTTCAACTTCATTTGATAAGGTTATAAGTATCTCCTTCTTTGCTTCAATATCTCCTTTTAAAGTATAATGATTATATTGGATTATTTTTTTTGCAATTTCTGGTTCTGATATTTCAGCGGCGGAAATCGCAGCCGAATTTTTCTCAATTATAATGACTTGTTCTTGATCTTCGAAATAATACTTTTCATATCCAAAGTGGTCAAGAAATGTGGTAATATTTTCTTTAAGAATCTTATAATTGTCAGAAGAATCAAAACGAAAATTTTTCATTGCTATATCACATTGCTTAATCATATTCTCAATAAATTCTAAAACAATTATTGCTTCGTTAGAGAATCTATCTATATTCATAGTGTTTCTTTCATTAATACCAAGGCGATTCATCATATCCAATGGTGAAATACATCGGTTGCGCGATTTCCAATACTTAAATATATACGCATCAACAAAAGATAAAATGTTTATACTTTGGTAAGTCTCAAACAGTGCGTTATCTGGAATCATAATTTCTACATCATATCTAAACAATTGCCATATTGTCTTAATTTCATAAGCAATATTAAAATCTTTTGATAAGATTTCAAAAATATTCCTTCTCACTATAGCCTCTCTTCATTTTTCATTAAATCCAATATTTTGATCGTTTCAAGAGAAATAGTTATTACTTTCTTGATAAGACTGATAATTTCATCCTTGTATTGCGAGTGAGTGTAGGTATTAAATTTTTCCGCAACAGTGGGGTCTTCAATCTTTTTTTGTTTATACTGGTCAATAATCCATTCTATTGGTGAACGCTGGCTTAACTTGTAATTTAGAACGGCAGAAGGTATACCAATCAAAGTTGTATCATCAATGATAATTTGCCCTGAGGTTTTGTCGTATTTGAATTGTTTGTATTCGATATCGCTTTTTATCACCGATGTTTTGAGCGGATATTCCTTTGTTTTTTCATAATTGATATGCAAGGACATAAGGGATTTTCCCCATTTGACCCATGTGTGAAAATCCTGATAATAGGGAATACGAGGAGCATTGCGACGTAAATCATCGGCATATTTGAGTATATAATTGTTGTTATGTAAAACGGCATATACATAATGGTATATATCTTCTTTGGTGATTGAATCATCTCGATAATAAGTAATAAATTCTTTCAAAGCCCAACTTGTAACATTGGATGTTTTCTTCTTCGATTTATTATGTATATACATAGGTATACATTGACCGTTCTCAATAGAATGCAACTCAGGAATATACTTTGAAGCTAACGATGAAAAAACATGATTGTGACCTTTACCAGAAAAAATAATATAGATATTATTTTCAATACTTAAACAATCCAAATGTTTTGAAAAAAGACTGTCGCTTAAAATGCTGCTGGAATAATAGTATTTTTTTACAAATGGACGAAACATAGAAAAAGAAATATTTTCGTCAGTAAATTTATCTTTGATTTCGCGGTTAAAATTATTTACAAGGTCTCGACTCCATTTTATTGTAGTATCAATTTTTTTATTATCTATGCTTTCATTGTATTTCTTGATAAGATACTTTACCTTTTTCTTAAGTGTCTGTTCAGAAAAATCAAAAAGCCAATCAGTCCTATTGGTACTGACACCGGGAAAACACTCATGAAAAACGGCATTATCATCTTTATCTTTTTTTGAAAGTTGTAAAAGTGTATCATAATCCGAAGTAGAAATGTTTAGCCAGTTGTTTTTATTGTCCGGATATAAACGCTCCCAAGGAATAGAATTGAGGTTGTTGGCTTTAAGAAAAGCAAGTTTTTCTTCTTTTGTATCTTCGTCCTGCATGGTACAGTAAGAGATTATGATGTTATCCCCCCCCCCCCCCCCCCCCCGTTATTTTAGAGGTTTTTACAGCAAACATAATCGCTACGCCGGTTTGAATTCCAAATATATTGTTTTTCGTTCCGGAAATATGTGGGTTTTTCCGAACATCACTCTGGGTATCAAGGATATATAGATAATCAAATTCTTTACCGATAACGCTTCTAAACCCGTCGGTATTAATAGCGTCAACAAAAGAGCGATTGGTTACAAAAGCAATAATACCACCATTTTTATTGTCAATGCGATCCATTGCCCAACGGTAAAAACGGAAATATATATCCTCATATTTTTTCTTTTGAGCACTGCTTTCAGCGGAAAAAGTTTCCCGTATCCGTTTATCTATTTTTGGATATGTACGATTAGCGTTTTGATTATTATAATTTTTCTGATTAGCGTTATACGGAGGATTGCCTATTACTACCGATATTTTTGATTCATTTTGCCCTTTTATCCGTTTCGCGTTTTCTTCACTTACTAAATCAATTAGTTCGGCTTGCCCAAACGGATCAAGTTTATAATACGCATTA
>Ga0268262_10000517_pt1 | contig 50758 bp, 44 predicted proteins | sample TergutNc150P3_FD_190354 | JGI IMG/M metagenome (GOLD analysis project Ga0268262, IMG submission 190354) | Nasutitermes corniger P3 segment gut microbial community from laboratory colony in Florida, USA - Nc150 P3 (SPAdes) (version 2) | ecosystem: Host-associated > Arthropoda: Insects >... | reverse complement strand
TAGTAATTCAAACCATGTGGAAAGACCGTATTACCTTTTCCGATATTGAAGGTGACGCGATGATCAGGCAAATAGAAACGCTTGGCTGTATCGGCTGCGGGCTTTTACGTTTTGCCGTTCCCGACATAGAAACCGCTGAAATTCTTGGAAGGCTCGCGCAAATGGTTTCCATGCCCCTTGCGGCGGACATTCATTTTGATCATAAAATCGCCCTTCACTGCATGGATTTTCCCATCGCTAAAATCCGTATTAACCCCGGCAATATAGGCGGCAGGGAAAAGGTAAAAGCGGTTTTTGAGAAAGCCGCGGCAAAAGGCATTCCTATCCGTATAGGGGTAAATGCGGGAAGCCTTCCTCAGGACTTACGCCAAAAGATAGAGGAGGGTATGGGTGTTCAGGAAGCTCTGGTGCAGGCGGCACAGAGGGAATTGGCTTTCTTTACGGAATACGGTTTTGATAATTTTCTTGTGTCTATGAAAGCCAGCGGAATTGCCGATACTATAGAAGCGAATAGAATCCTTTCCCAAAGAACGGACGCGCCTCTTCATGTGGGCGTTACGGAGGCAGGCCCTGTTATAGCCGGAATGGCCTCTAATATGGCGGCTCTTTTACCCCTGCTTGCGGAAGGTCTTGGCGACACAATCAGAGTATCGCTTTCCGGTACTATGGAGGAAGAAGTTATAGCGGGAAGGGAAATTTTAAGAGCGGCGTTTGAAACAGACGGAAACGGAAGGTTGAAGCGCAGGGGGGTAAAAATTGTTTCCTGTCCGCGCTGCGGAAGGCATGGTTTTGATACTCATGAGTTTACAAGACGTTTCGCGAATAAACTTTACGCCATGGAAAAGGATATTACTGTGGCAATTATGGGCTGTGAAGTGAACGGTCCTGAGGAAGCGAAAAATGCCGATATTGGCATAACAGGAGCGGGAGACAAAGTCTTGATTTTTAAATATGGTAAGGTGATAAAGACAATTACGGCAGGCGAAGCGGAAAAGGCTTTTGAAGAGGAGCTTCAAAAAATATGATAACAGGTAAAAAATACTTAATTTTGTTTTTCCTGATTCTTTTCTCAATTCCTCTCTTCGCGCAAAGAGGAGCGCAGCCATGGTGGCTTTCCCTTGAACAGGGAAAAATAAAGTTCCGTAACGGAGATTACGGAACCGCTCTGCTCTTGTTTGAAGACGCGCGGCGGAACAGACGCGCCATGTACGAACAGATGGAACGTGATTTTATCAGCCTTCTTTCCATCAACGAAGTGCGCCGTCTGGGTGATTCGCTTGATAAGGTGGAACAGTACTCCTATGACCGTTACTATACGGCGGCGTCCTCCGCGCTTGAGGAACTTTATTACCGTATCCCAAAGGCAAACCTTAATAATTCAGCACATACAGCGCTTGACGCTTTCGGTAAACTAAAGGATTATCCCGAAGCCGAATACTGGATCGGAGAAGTTTATCGCGCGGAAGGTGAATTGTCGCTGGCGTTGGCTCAATACCGTAAAGCCAATGAGATGCGCGACATTTTGGAAGATTCCGGCTTTAGTACTTCGCTACAGTATAAAATCGCGGGTGTTTTAAGGACAAGGCAGGAATACAATGAAATGGAAAAAGTGTTACTCTACATTATCAACGATTTGGACACGCTTTGGTCAAACGCGAGAAAGCTTGAAAGCGGCGACCCTGCCTCAAGAAACACCCCTGTTCCGTACGCTCAGGCCTCCGCTTCATTCGCGTCACAGTCTATGACGCGTATTCTTGAAAATGAAGGTATTGCCCGTTTTATGGAATTGTACCGTTACGATAACGGAAAAGTAGAACAGGCGCACAGACTTTTAGGTTTTCATTACGCTGTTACAGGCCGCCCGTCAGCGCAGCAGCATTTGATATTTGCTTTCCTTATACAAAATACGATAATTATTAATGAAATCAAACGCAAGGAATTTGATTTTACTTTTACCAATCTTCAAGCCTTTACGGAATATATAAATAAAAGCGCTTTGCTTTTATCATTTGTTGAAGAAGTTGAGTATTACAAAACCGCTTATTATTTGAGCGCAAGCCTTTATAGAAACGGAAAAACATCAACAGCGCGTGAGTTCTGGAACTTTCTTGCCTCACAGCCGCAGGCGGGTGAATGGAGCAGCCGAGCTTTTATGCAGCTTAGAAATCCGCATCTTGAGCCTGTTGTTGAAATGCCGTAGATTTTTGAACAGAGAAAAACAAATTCTTCTGTCGGGCAACCCGGATTTGAACCGGGGACCCCAAGTCCCCCAGACTTGTACGCTAAACCAACTGCGCTATTGCCCGGCAGAAGAATCCGCTGTTTGTGGTTGAAACAGTACCATAAAAAACGGCATATTGTCAATGTAACAAAATTCGCTGACTATTTTTCCCCGGCAAATTTTACATTTTCAATATTGATTTATCATAATCCTGCGGCGGTGTGAAACCTAAAAGTTGAATACAGGTTGCGGCGATTGAGCTTATGCCTAATTTTTCGTTTAAGCAACCTTCTTTCGGATCGTTTTGATATTCGCCCTTGTATTCAGGATCGTAAATAATACACGGGACAGGATTAAGACTGTGGCTTGTTTTTGCTTTGGGAGTACCGTCGCTTTTTAATGAAACGGCTCCGGTCTTTTTGTCATGCTCGAACATGTCATCGCTGTTGCCGTGGTCGGCTGTTATTACCATTACCGCTCCTGTTTCATCGACTGCCTTTAAGAGCCTTCCAAGTTGAATGTCCATTCCTTCCATAGAACAAACAACCGCCTGATATACTCCGGTATGCCCGACCATATCGCCGTTAGGATAATTAAGACGGATAAAATCATATTTGCCGCTGTGAATCGCCTCAATAACTTGATCTGTTATTTCAGCGCATTTCATCCATGGACGCTGCTCAAACGGAACAACGTCGCTTTTTATTTCAACATAGTCTTCCAGCTTTTCATCGAATTTTCCGGTGCGGTTTCCGTTGAAAAAGTAGGTAACGTGTCCGTACTTTTGCGTTTCTGATATAGCAAGCGTTCTTACTCCCGTTGCCGCAAGATATTCGCCCATTGTGCGGTCAATTGACGGAGGGTTAACAAGGTAGCGCTTAGGTACGTGTAAATCGCCGTCGTATTCCATCATGCCCGCATAGCACACTTTCGGGCGGCGTACACGGTCAAATTTTTTAAAATTATCTTCTTCAAAGGCGGCGGTTATTTCAAGAGCGCGGTCGCCCCTGAAGTTAAAATATATTAAAGAATCTCCGTCTTCTATTGTACCGATCGGCTTTCCGTTTTCAGTTATAACAAATTCTTTTAAATCCTGATCAATAATGCCAGGTATCTCTTTCCTGTATGTTTCAACCGCTTCCCGTGCCGAAGTAAAACTGCGGGCGTTTCCCATAACGTGGGTTTTCCAGCCGCGTTCTACCATTGACCAGTCGGCGCCGTAACGATCCATAGTGATCCACATACGCCCGCCGCCTGAGCCGATCTTGGCGTCAAAGTCAGCGTCATTCAATTCTTTAAGAAACGCTTCAAAAGGATCGACATATTCAAGAGCGCTTGTTTCTCCCACATCCCGTCCGTCAAAAAGAACATGAACCCGTACGCGTTTAACGCCGTCCTTTTTCGCCTGTTTAATCATGGCCTTTAGATGATCCATGTGGCTGTGAACATTGCCGTCAGAAAAAAGTCCCAGGAAGTGAAGGGTAGGAGCGCGCTCTGAGTTTGCGCCGTTTTTCAAATTGGAAACTACTTCTTTCCACGCGGAGCCTTCGAACATTGCGCCTGTATGAATAGAGTTAGAAACAAGCGCTGCGCCCTGATTAAATACCCTGCCGCAGCCCATAGCGTTATGGCCTACTTCGCTGTTTCCCATATCATCATCAGAAGGAAGCCCCACGGCGGTTCCGTGCGCTTTTAACTTTGTATGGGGGCTTTTAGCGGTTACGGCGTTAAGGTGGTCCATTTTTGAATCGGCGACAGCGTCTCCTTCCTTGTATTTTCCGTAACCGACTCCGTCCATAATAACCAGAACAACAGGCCCTCGCCTGCCTTTCCATGCGGGATTTTTCTTCAGAGTTTCCATTTTTTTCTCCTTAGAAGGATTATAACAGGAAACGGGGCGTTTTTACAATGCGAAGCTTTTCCGCAAGTTTAAGAACGTACAGAAAGATAGCCTGAGCTTCTTGAATAAACTGGGTACAAGTATGCCTTTTTCCCATCCTCGGTGTTTTCTGCTATAGCGGCAAAATCACTCTTTGACGCCGCCTACATTAAGGCCGACTACAAAGTAACGCTGCATAAACGGATAAATTAAAAGAATAGGAGCGGCAGCGACTACGGTAATTGCCGCGCGTATGCTCATGGGTGTTACCATACCCGATCCTCCCCCCCCGGCGGCAGAAAGACCCATTGCCCCGGCATCTGAGGCTGTTTTGCCGTGAGATTGGCTCGATTGCAGATATTCCATCAGCTTGTATTGAAGGGTATGCAGCTTTACATTGCCTGAATTGTAAATCATGGTGTCAAACCACGCGTTCCACGAACCTACGGCTACGAAAAGCCCTATTGTCGCTAGAACGGGAAGGCATAAAGGGAAAATAATACGGATAAATATATAAAAATCCCCATAGCCGTCAATACGCGCCGACTCAATGATGCTTTCAGGGATACTGCGCATATATGTTCTCATTACGACAAAATTAAAAGCGTTTACGATTCCCGGTATTATATATACCCAGAACGAGTTTAGCATGCCAAGGCTTTTGATTAAGAAAAATGTCGGAATAAGACCGGCGTTTATATACATAGAAAGCACCAAGACAAGGGTAAAAGGTTTTTGCAATACAAATTCACGCCTGGAAAGGGCAAAGGCGATCATTGCGGTAAAAAACACGCTGGTAACAAGATTAATTACAGTTCTTGCGACAGTAATAAAAAAAGCATAAGGAATAGCCCCTGTCTGGAAAATTACCTCGTAACTAAAGAGGGAGAATTGCCTTGGCCAAAAATTAATACCGCCGCGCATTGTGTCCATCGCGTCATTTAATGATATGGCGATAGTATTCCAAAACGGATACAGCGTTATAAAAGAAAGGAGAAGCAGAAATAAAGTATTAATAAGGTGGAAAATAAAATATTCTACTTTAGACATTGTTCCGGTTTTCATATTAAACGCTCCTCACCCGCTCTTTTGGCAATCTCATTTGCGATAAATATTAGGGTAATATTTACAATATTCTTAAACATTCCGGCTGCTGTCGCAAGTGAATAGTTGGAATGGCTGATACCGTATATAAGCACATAAACATCAATTGTGTCCGATACATCCATGACAAGCCCGTTTCGCAGTAAATACTGCAATTCAAAACCCGCGTCCAGTATGTGTCCGACACTCATTATTAACAGAATTATTATAGTTGGCTTTATGCAGGGAAGGGTGATACGCCACATTTTTTGGTATCTGTTACAGCCGTCAATTTCCGCCGCTTCGTAAAGGTTAGGATCGATACCCGCAATTGCCGCAAGATAAATAATTGTATTCCATCCTACTTCTTTCCATACATAAGTAGCGCCGACTATTCCCCAGAAATAATTCGGTTTGGAAAGCCATAATATTGGTTCCTTGATAAAACCCAGCATCATAAACACGTTGTTAACAGCTCCGCCGTCTGTGGTAAGCATCTGGGATACAAGACCTGTAACTATAACCCATGAAAGAAAGTGCGGAAGATAAGAAATAGTTTGAATAACCCGTTTTAAGAGTATTTTTCTTACTTCGTTAAGCAGGAGAGCAAAACCTATGGCTGTTATAAACCCCAAGGTCGTGTTTATAATGCTCATGGCGATGGTATTTCTTATGGTTTTAAGGAACACCCTGTCCACAAACAGGAATTTGAACCAGTCCAAACCTACCCATTGCTGTCTAAAAAAATTCCTTTGCGGTCTGAAGTTTTGAAACGCCATTGTCCAGCCCCAAAGTGGGACATAAGTAAAAAGTATTATATAGAGTATTATAGGCAGGCTCATAAAAAGAAGCTGCTGCTGACGGCTTAATCTATAAAAAAATTTTTTTTGATTTGAAACTGTAAGAGTAGGTGATTTCATCTTTCTCCCCTGCTTTGGAAAATAAAAAAAAACGGAGGCGGCTATACCGCCTCCGTATAGAAGCTAAATTACTTTCTGATGCCCCATTCCCTTAAGCGAATGTTAAGTTGATCTTGCATATACTTTTCATAAGTAGCTACACCGGCACCATTCATTTCCTTTACATAGTCAGACCACAGTTTTTCAAAATCGGCGGCAGGAGCGAGAATCATTTGCGGTAACCTCTGCTTCATAATCTGCTCCATGCGTGAAAGAGCGATCTGGGCAGGCGAGCCGTCCGGAGGTGTCGGCATATTCCAAGTCGGGAACCATGGAGAGTTCGGCGGAGGATCTTTGTCCATTAACTCATTGTTGCTTGTTACGTTGTAAGCGGCCCAGAGTTCTTTATCTTCGGGAAGAATAGTCGCTTCTCGTTCAGGGAAGTACCATGACAAGTCAGAAGGATAACCATCAGAGAAAGTACCCTGGATTTTCGGGAAAATATCGTCCATAAGTCTTGCGCGGTTTTGTTCCTGCCAGTTGTCGTTTTGCCAGTTATTCCTTTGCTGGGCGGTACGATACGGTTTTTTCTGGGCATCCCACTGCCAATGCTGGCCTTCAATACCCCAGTTGTAGGTACGCTGTACATCTTCCGCAAGCCAATCATTTAAGAAACGCATAATTCTTACAGGGTCTTTGGCGCTGATGGTGATTCCCATGCCGCGAAGCAAGTTGGGAATCGTAATATTGCGGTAGTGTGGCTTGGTATTTGTATCCCATACAACAGGGAGCGGAGCCTGGGTACGGTTATTCTGCCTGCGATCGCGGTTTGCGAGATCAGGCCCGTACATAAACTGCCAGCCCTGGACGCTCTGTCCCAACACACGGCCGGAAGAGATTTTAGCCGAATACTGATCATATGTGTCGGTAAAGCTCGCCCTGTCAATTAACCCCTTTTTGTCGAGTTCGTTCAACTTTTTGAACCAACGCTTGGAAATATCCATTGTAAAGAATGTTGTGTATTTGTAAGTTTTGGGGTCTACTACGCCGTTGCCTTCATTGGGATAACCGGCGAGGAAGTTCGGCGGATTCCAAAGCTCGAACGCCCGCCAGTCGTGGGTAAGAATTACAAAGGGGATAGCGGGCTGTCCGTTAATAGTCGGGTTTTTCTTGTAATAGTTTTCAATAATATTGAAATATTGATCAACTGTAACGACTTTGGGATAACCAGCGTCTTTTAAAACATCTTTCTGAATCCAGAAGGCTGCCTGATCATAGTTTGGATTTTGGTCTCTACCTGTGAATACGCCGAAATTTACGAGGTAGTAATTGTGGCCATCCGCGGATTTCATCTTATTCCAAACGTCTTTGTAAAGGGCTTTTACCCTTGGAGCGTATTTGTCAATATAGCCTTCCAAAGGTATTAAGGCGTTTGCGTCAACAAATTCATTTCCCCTTATTTCAACAATATCGGGATACTGTCCGCCGGCGGTCATAACGCCCAGTTTCTGGTTTCTGTCTCCTACAAGGATATCCCAATTGAAGGTTACATTGAGTTTATCCCTTATGTATTGGTAAAGCGGGTTATTGGCAGAAGGCTGCGGATGACCTCCTGTCTCATGAAAAATTGAAATAGTAATCGGAGAATTGGGTGCGCTTATTTCAGGTTTCATTTCGTATTTTGTTGTTTCCTCCCCTCCGCCTCCGGCAAAAACAAACGCTGTTGTGCAGAGTAATATAACCGCACATAAAATCGCTTTCTTTATCATTTCGTCCTCCTGATAAAAATATTGCGGAACTACCGATAATTTACCGGATAATTCCTTTTGATTAATTGTGGCACACATATTTCCTGCCGTCAATAAAAATTTTATTAACTTTTTTGTGGGGAATTAATGCTTAAAATAGTTAAATTTAACCTTTTTTACTCACTTGGTAAGTTCATTCGTTCGAAACGGTTGGTTTTTTTTGTAATTGCGCAACATCGTCTCTGAACCCAAAACTGTCCGCAGCCGGATGACCCGGCTCGTAAATACCTGTGTAGACAAGCCCTGCCAAATGTTCTATAAATAAACCATAAAGCCGTTTATCGGTTTCTTCAATAGGAAATTCGCTGTTTAATGAGCCTTTTCCAAAACTCGGTTAGTTTTGAAAAAGGCTCTGGAAAAACTGTCCAAAAGGCCAGTTTTTCCTTTAAATCTAAAGTAGATTTTCCAAAAACTGAAGTTTTGGAAAATCCTCTAATGTCATTTTTGCTTTCATTAATTCAGTATTATTAAGTAACTATAAATGTATTAATGATTTACAGTAAAAAATAAGGAATTACGACGAAGATGAAAAAGCAAGGTTTTAATCCATATCTGCCTTCATGGGAATATATTCCCGACGGAGAACCGTATTTATTCAACGGCAGAGTTTATATTTACGGTTCGCATGATAAATTTAACGGTCCTGTTTATTGCCCTAACGATTATGTTTGCTGGTCTGCGCCGCAGGACGATTTAAGCAATTGGTGTTACGAGGGAGTTATATACCCAAAAACCAACGACCCGTTTAATAAAGACGGAAGCATGTGCCTTTACGCGCCTGATGTAACGCAAGGACCTGACGGTCGTTATTATTTGTTTTATGTGCTTGATAAAGTAAATGTTGTGTCCGTGGCGGTTTGTAAATCTCCCGCAGGAAAATTTAAATTCCACGGCTATGTGCATTATCCCGACGGAACCAAACTTGGCGAGCGCAAAGGAGATCAGCCTCAGTTTGATCCGGGTGTTTTAACAGAAGGTGATAAAACTTATCTTTTTACGGGTTTTTGCGGACGTGACGACAAGACCAGAATAGGCGCAACGGCAGTAACGCTGGGACCCGATATGCTGACTATACTTGATGATCCTGTTCTTGTCGTTCCCGGAGTGCATAACAGCAAGGGTACAAGTTTTGAAGGCTGTGAATTTTTTGAAGCTCCGTCCGTAAGAAAACACGGCGATACATATTATTTTATCTATTCGTCAATTGCGTCTAACGAACTTTGTTATGCGACCAGTAAAAATCCCGTAAAGGATTATGTTTACGGCGGCGTTATCATCAGCAACGCAGATGTGCATATCAGCACATATAAACCTGCCGATAAACCAATGGGATGCGGCGGCAATAATCACGGAAGCATCATCGAAATAAATAACAAATGGTATATTTTTTATCACAGGCATACCAACGGAAACGAATTCAGCCGTCAGGGATGTCTTGAGCCGATAGAAATAAAGGCGGACGGTTCTATTCCGCAGGTGGAGATGACTTCATGCGGACCAAACGGCAAACCGCTTGTTGGCAAAGGTGAATATCCGGCATATATTGCGTGTAACATATTTTCCGTGGAAAACAACCGGCAGTTGGAAAGACAATGGCCGCTTCACAACCAGTCTCTGCCGAAAATTTCGCAGGACGGACGGGACGGCGATGAAGAACCCGGTTATGTAACAAATATTGCAGACAATCACGGTATTGGTTTTAAGTATTTTGATTGTAAAGGAATTAAGAAGATAAAGATAAAAACGCGCGGTTACAACAATGGGGCTTTTCACGTAAAAACAAAATGGGACGGCGAGTCTTTAGCGTGCATAAAGGTTGAATACAGCGATATTTGGACGGAGTATTCTTCAGATATAAACATTCCTGACGGAACAAATGCGTTTTACTTTATTTACAAAGGCAATGGATACGCTTCTATCGCTTCTTTTACTTTGGAATAAGGATTATTAATAATTAAAGCGGGGGAATGTATTTAGGCAAGAGGATTTTAAAAGGCAGGTAATACATAAGTGAATAAATTACCGGCCATATACAATGGAATATCGTAAATAATACACCCTGAATAACTGCTTTGCCCTAAATCGGACATGGATAAACGAATCGCTATCGGCGGATTATAAGTATCAATAAATAATTTCAGGCTTTTTGCTTTTAAGTTCCTTTCCGCTTTTACTTCAATGGGAATAACTTTATTCTCAATCTGAATGATAAAATCCAATTCCGCTTTAGCGGAACCGTCGCGCGCCCAATAATATACAGGTATGCCTGAAAGCGCTTTCAACTCTCCAAGCGCATATTGTTCCGCAAGCGCTCCGTAAAAATGATCAAAGACGGACGGATCGCGATCAAGAAAAGCGCTTATATCCAGATCGGACATAGCGGAGAGAAGTCCTGTATCAAGCATGTACAGTTTAAAATGTTCAGGTTCGGCATAACTTGCAAGCGGATAATGCGGCAAAGAGATACGGCTGACTTCATACGTCAATCCGCATTTGGCAAGCCAAAATAACGAAGAACGATAATCGCGGGATTTTGCATTGGGTTTTACATCATTGTAGATAAATTTTTTCGTTTCTCTTGCCAACTGGCGGGGAATGGAATTCCAGAGGCGGGTTACCTTTTCCGCTGACCTTATATCAATATGTTTAGAGAAATCATCTTCATAACCGCTGATAATTTTCTTTTGAACGGATCGTATCGTATTAAAATTCTTTTCTTTTGTAAAAGCAAGCACTGCTTCCGGCATACCGCCGACATAAAAATAATATTTAAGATATTTTGACAGATCATTTTTAACCAGAGCGGCAAAGCGCGGCTTTTTATCTTCTATCGCCGTTATCAACTGTTGTTCGTTCAAAGCGGCCAGAAATTCAGAAAATGTCATCGGATACAAGGTGAGGTTATCAGTCTTTCCTACCGGGAAAGATTCATCATTGTGCAGCGCAATACCAAGAAAACTGCCGGCCGCCATTATGTGATATTCAGGAGCTTCTTCGCAGAAATATTTAAGTGAGTTAAGCCCGCGGTTACATTCCTGGATTTCATCAAAAATTATAAGTGTTTCTTCCGGACTTATAGATTCTCCTGATATAAACCCCAATTCTTCAATAATACGCCGGGGTTTTAGGTCGCCCTCAAAAATATTCCGCGCTTGTTGGTTATTAAAAAAATCAATATACACCATGTTCCGAAAAGCGGTTTTTCCGAATTCTTTCATAAGCCATGTTTTTCCTGTCTGTCTTGCGCCTTTTAACAGTAATGGCTTTCTGTTAGCAGAATCCTTCCATTCCAGTAAGGATTTTATCAATTTTCTATGCATATTTTTATTTTATTGATTTATTGCACCTTTTTCAAGGGAAAAAATGAAATATTAACACCTTTTTATAGGGAATTTACCTGTGTATTTGCACCTTTTTATAGGTAAAAATCGTTAAAATTGCACCTTTTTCACATAGAACAGACGGTGGAAACCAAACACTGCCGGTTGGGCTGGCGACCATGCGCGGTATGTACATGACTAACTGACCGGTGCTAATGGCGATTCCCGATTCCTTTACAAAATTGCTAAGGGTAATTATATTTGAATTATCAAAATAGTATCATAAAAGCCGTATGTATAACGGTAATGGAAAAATCAATATTCAGGCGGAAATGCTGGCTAATCGGCTTCAAAAGCGATTTCGCCACCTTAAAAAATGGGCGCAAAGAACAGGAACAGGAGTTTTCAGGCTGTACGACCGCGATATTCCGGAAATTCCCATTGTTTTAGACTATTACGGTGATATCGCAAACCTGCAGGAAGCCGCTCTTGCCGGAGCGCTTTACAAACGCCCCTATGAAAAAGACGATGCCGAAGAAGAGTATTGGCTCTCCGCGATGAAAGACAGCGCAGCTGCCGCATTGGGGATAGAGCCTTCACACGTGTTTCTTAAACAACGCAAACGTCAAAGAGGCATTTCCCAGTACGAGAAAATGGGAGAAGCTCGTTTTGTTAAAAATGTAAATGAAGGCGGTCTGGTTTTTAAGGTTAATCTTTCCGATTACCTTGATACAGGCCTCTTTCCTGACCGCCGTCTGTTACGCTCTATTATAAGAAGCGAAGCTTCCGGTAAAAAAATATTGAACTTGTTTTCCTACACAGGCTCATTTTCGGTTTATGCGGCGGCAGGAGGAGCTAAATCGACAAATTCAATAGATCTTTCAAATACTTATCTTTTATGGGCAGGGGAAAATTTTTTACTTAACGGTTTTAAAGCGCAAATGTTTCCAAGGAAGGAAGACTTTTTTAGCGCTGGTGAAAACTATACAAAATGTACTCACAGGCTTATACGTGCTGACGTATTAAAATTTGTTGAAACAGCGGTAAGCGCAAAGTTACGATGGGATATAATAGTGATTGACCCGCCCGCTTTTTCAAACTCTAAAAAAATGACAGACAATTTCGATTTACAGCGCGATATAACGGAATTGCTTAAAAAGTGTTGTTTATTACTTGCGCCGGAAGGGAAAATTTTCCTGAGTGTAAACTCACGGCGTTCCGGTATAACAGCGGCGCAAATGGAAACGGAACTCCTGCCATGCGAGAAAAATGTGAAAATAACGGATATAAGCGATAAAACCACAGATGAGGATTTTAAGGGTAAGAAAACACCGAAGGCTTTTCTAATTAGTGTCTGTCCACAAAGTCGGTTACTTTGCGGACAGACATTGTATTTTCTCGCCTAAAGGCTACGAAAATACGATTCTTAAGGTAGTCTGTCTATAATGTGTCCACATTATAGACAGACTCTAATTATTCCTTAATGTTATATTTCTTCCTGAACCTTTCGATGCGTCCGGCTGTGTCTACAAGTTTTTGCTTGCCTGTGAAGAAGGGGTGGCAGGCGGAACAAATTTCAACCTTTATGTCTTTAACCGTAGAACGAGTCTCTATTACGTTCCCGCAGACGCAGGTTATCTTTGTCATTTCATATTTTGGATGAATTCCGGTTTTCATTTTTAATCCTCCGTAAATGTGTCCAACTCCGCTATAAACGGTTTAAGGACTAATCCATGCCTCCGGTTCCGGTATTCATGGATTTAAGGAACGCTTCATTATTCTTGCTTTTCTTCATTTTGTCAACCAGCAACTCAATGATTTCAATATCGTCCATTGAGTTGATAACTTTCCGTAAAATCCAGATTTTCTGTAGTTCTTCTTCGGAAAGAAGGAGTTCTTCCTTCCTTGTACCGGATTTTTTGATATTAATTGCCGGGAACAGGCGGCGGTCGGAAATGCGCCTGTCAAGGTTAATTTCCATGTTACCTGTGCCCTTGAACTCTTCAAAAATAACTTCGTCCATACGGCTGCCTGTTTCCACCAAGGCTGTCGAGATGATTGTAAGGCTGCCGCCTTCCTCAATATTGCGGGCCGCGCCGAAAAAGCGTTTTGGCTTGTGCAAGGCGTTAGAATCAACGCCGCCTGAAAGAATTTTTCCCGATGTAGGCACTGTCTGGTTATAAGCGCGCGCCAAACGGGTGATTGAGTCAAGCAAAATTACAACGTCCCTTTTATGCTCAACAAGGCGTTTTGCCTTTTCCAGAACCATTTCAGTAACCTGCACATGGCGCGTAGCCTGTTCGTCAAAGGTTGATGAGACAACCTCGGCGCGGACTGTGCGTTCCATGTCGGTTACTTCTTCCGGGCGCTCGTCTATGAGCAGAACAATAAGGTATACCTCAGGGTGGTTTTTTGTAATCGCGTTCGCTATTTTTTGCATCATTATTGTTTTTCCGGTTCTGGGGGGAGCGACTATCAGAGAACGCTGTCCCTTGCCGATTGGACAGAAAAGATTGATGATCCTTTCGCTTACTCCTTCTGTAATGGTTTCAAGGTCGAGTTTACGATTGGGATAAAGAGGCGTAAGGTTATCAAACGGAATGCGGTTTTGGGCTACGGACGGGTCGTCGTAATTAACGGTTTCCACGCGCAACATCGCGAAGAACCGTTCGCCTTCTTTCGGGCTGCGGATTTGACCGTAAACGGTATCACCTGTTTTAAGCGCGAAAAGCCTGATTTGGCTCGGGCTCATGTAAATGTCATCCGGACCGGGTAGGTATGAATTTTGAGGGCTTCGTAAAAAGCCGTAATTATCGGGCAGGATTTCAAGAGAACCGTAGGCGTAAATAATACCGCCTCTTTCCGTATGCGTTTTAAGAATTGCAAAAACTACTTCCTGTTTTTTCAGGGAAACCATATCGTCATGCGCGATATTGTAGCAGGAAGCAAGTTCCCTTAAATCTTTCATGTTAAGTCTGATCAACTCGTTTATTGTAAGACGCGGTTTTGAGTTGTCCTGATCCTGACGTGGTATTGGTTTTCCGTACAGATCCGGCATTGAAGGTAATTTCGGCAGCGCTGGCAATGCTGTATTTTCACTACCGTTTCTTGTATCAGAACCCTCAGTATCTTGAGCCCTTACGGCTGTTGCACGGACAACAACCCGACTTGTTTTTTCTCCGCTGTCGGATTCGGAAGTTTGCGAATCTTCCTGTTCTTCGCTTGTTTCAGCTTCTCCGTTTCCGTTGCTTTCAGGCCTTCTGCCTCTTCTGACTACTGCCATTTTAACCACCTATTGATTTGCCATTCCTTCGCGGAAACGCTCAGGATAAGACAGGATTTTTTATTATTTATTTTTACGCCGTATTTACGGCGGGATTTTAACAACTTAATTTAAACTTTAATACATTAAAACACGGTAATTGAAAAGATACCTCTATTTTACTACATTTTTTTGTTTTTTGTCAACCAGGTAAAATACTCAAAATTGTTTCAAGTACCGTGATAGCTGAGCGGATTCGGACAGCTTCTCTGCAATCTGTAAAATGATGTTCGTTTACTTTTAATGTTCCTCCTTTTTGAACAGCAGCAATCCAGACAGTCCCAACCGGCACATTGCTGCCGTCCCCGTCAGGTCCGGCAAGCCCTGTAACAGCGGCGGCTAAATTTGAGCCGCTTTTTTGCAGTGCGCCAAGCGCCATAGAAGAGGCTGTTTCCCTGCTCACTACTCCTTGCGTTGAAATAATCGCCATGTCTATATCCAGCATGGAAGCTTTTGCTTCCGGTGTGTAGCACACAAAAGAACCCCATAAAACAGCGGAAGCTCCCGGCACTCCGGCGATGAAGGAGGATACGAGTCCTGCTGTACATGATTCGGATAACGCGAGGGTAAATGAACGCTCTTTTAATTCATGTACAAGTATTTCCGCTGTTTTTTCAGCATGACTTTTCAAGTCCGCGAATGTTTTACAATCTTTTAGCTCTATCTTACACTCTTCCATTGGCTCTTTGTAACTCAGCTTTTATTTCTTCTACGGGACGATGAAAAATTTCCACATCTTTGTCTACATTTGTCATTTTACATTTACCTTCAAAAAGAACTCCGTCCGCGATGCGTAATTTTGCCGCTGTTACATCGCCGTGTACCTTTGCTCCGCTCATCATATCTATCTTATCATGCGCCTGTACCGTTCCCGATACATTTCCGTAAACAGTAAGGGAACTTACCGTTATGTGATCGGCGTCTACAATGGCGTCTTTATCAACAATTAGATCGCCCGCCGCTTCGATCGTTCCCCGAAAATTACCTTGAATTTTTAATGTTGTCTCAAATTTTAAAATTCCTGTAAAACTTGTGGTTTTTCCAAGAACGATAATGTTATTTTTTTTCCCTTCCCGTCTGGGCATTTTTTCTGTAACCCTTTTTATTCCTGTTCCTGATGCAGGAATTTTCGTATCTGGCTTTCAAGTACCGAAAGTCCTATTTCATCTTTTTTATGATTATTCCATTCATTTGTTGTTTTTTCAATCCTTGCGTCAAGAGCCGCGATATGCTTGCGGACAGACAGCAGTTTCTCACTTACCGATTTTAAAAGATCATCAAGTTTTTGATTATCTGCATTTTCATTTTTTATTTCGGCGTTTTTCTGGATTATATCAATTGCCTTGTCAAGTTCGTCAATGCTTCCGGCAAAAGCGGAAAGATTTTCCTTTAAATCCCTGTTTAATTCTTCGGCTAGCAACAACCGTATTTCCCTTACCGCTATTTGGTCAAAAAGCGTACGGTTACGCAGTACCGCGTTAATGCGGGCAAGTACTTCCGTAAAGTTATACGGTTTTGTTATATAATCGTCTGCACCCGCTTCAAAACAGGCGACCTTTTCCTTTACATCGTCCAGGGCTGACAGTATTATAATGGAAATATTTTTGTAATTCGGATCATTTTTAAGGGTTTTTGTTATTTCGCGGCCTGTCATACCGGGCATGATATTGTCAAGAATTATTAAATTGGGATGGAATTTTTTTACTTTCTCTATAACATCAGCGCCGTTATCGCTTTTTTCCACCACGAAACCGAGTTTGGACAGCATTAATTCAAACGCTTCAAGATTAACATGCTCGTCATCCGCTATGAGTATTTTTTTTTGATTGTTCATTTTTCTTATCCCCTCTTTAATTTCCTAATTGTATAATATGCGATTGGGGAAAGCAATAATGTAACTGCCGCAAGTAAAAAGATAATTGCAAGAAAATCGCCGTATTTTGTATAAATTGTATTTTCTTTCACCAAAGGGACTGAAACGGCAAGCCATGTTTCTTTGAAAGGCTGCGCTTCAACGATCACCCTGCCTGCCGGATCAATCGCGCAGGTTTGACCTGAAACTGTGGAACGTACCATTGAGCGATGATTTTCAACAGCGCGGAAAACCGCCATGGTAAGGTGCTGTTTTTGAGACGGCAGGCTTTTTGCCCACGCGTCGTTTGTAAGGTTAACCAAAACATCTGCGCCTTTAAGGACAAAATTACGGGAAAGATAGCCGAAAGTATCTTCAAAACAAATCGGAGATGAAAAATTAAATCCCGCCGCGCTGAATACAGTTTCATCTTCCCCTTTTTCCCAGAAATGCGTGTCCGCTTTTACCAAAGCGTCATAAAAAAACGGAAGCTGCTTTTTGTACGGAAAATGTTCCGTAAACGGAACAAGATGCAGTTTCCGGTAAGTTTTGGTTATTTTTCCGTTTTCAAACAGGAGAGTTGCGTTGTAATCGACACGATGATTTTCCAGTTCATCAGGATTTTTTGTTTTGTCCATACGCGCGTCGTCATTTCCGATCAGAAAAGGAATATCTTTTGTTGAGAGATATTCCAGAAGCTCTTTTACAATGAGCCATGAATCCTGATCAATGCGGTAGGTTGAATGCCAGTATATACTTTGAATAAAGGCTGTTTCAGGCCATACGACCAGATCAGGTTTTGGCTGTGATGCTACAGCTTCATCTGAGAGTTTTTTTAAAATAGCGAGATTTTGACGGTATGTTTCAAGTTTTTGCCATGAAGCAATAAAATTTACCGCTTTCCATGGATCTGTATTGGGCTGCACAAGGGCAATCTTCGCTTGCGGAGCGTTTGAAAAATCTTTATTTTGCGTAATGCCGAAAATTAAAGCTGCAATAAGAGCAATAACCCAAATAATTGCGGATAATTTTTCCCTGCGGAAAAATCCTGCCAGTGTTGAAAGAACGTTTACTGTAAATACACCGCCCTTGTGTTCCTTTAACGCCGCCGCAAGCCAGAAAGAAGGAAAACTGACAAGAGCAGAAACACCCCAAACACCGAATACAGAAGCAATTTGAATAAGCGGTATTAAGCGCCATTGGGTGTAACCTGTTATTCCGTATGGATACCCGACAAAACCTTTTGTTTTTAAGTATTCATAGGTAAGCCAGATAACCCATTGGACAAGATACGCTTTTTTTGGATAAAGAAAACAGGCCAGTTTTAAAAACAAAAAAACTGCCGTCATGTAACCGAGATAAATACAATATACGATTATTCCCGCCGCAGGATGAAAAGTCCAAAGCCAGTAATTGAAAATCGCGTACGCTAAAATACCGTAAATCGCGCCCCAGCCTATACAAGGCAGAAGATCATTTTTACTAATCAGCAGAAGAATTGGAATATAGGAAAACCACGCGAGAAAAGGAATACCGTTTTGAAACAAGAGATTTGGAAAGGAGAGTGAGAAAAAAAGAGAGGCTGTTATTACAAGTACAAGCTGAATAAATATTGATTTAATATAATGATGACTTTCTGTCATCGGCTTTTTATGCTCCTGTTATTCATGTGATTATTTATCCGAATTATGGATCTTCGTTGATATTCCACACCGCCTGTTTCAACTCACGCCCTGAACGGAAAGTAACCGCGCCATGTGAATGAATTATAATTTTTTCGCCTGTCTTGGGATTGCGGGCGCGCTGGCGGGCTTTTCTTACCTTTACTTCAAATGTCCCGAAACCTCGTAATTCTATCACCTGCCGACGTATTAACGCGTCTTTCATTTCATCAAAAAAAAGATCAATAGAACCGCGGATTTCAGTCCTGCTTAACCCTGTCTTTTCATAAATAGCGTCTATGATATCTGCTTTTGTGAATTTTCCCGCAGGCATGCTTCTTGTAAAAGTTATTGCGCAGCTTTCATCACATTAAAATATCGCTGCATCCTTGACTTTTTACGAGCTGCGGCATTTTTGGATATTATGCCTTTTCCCGCGGCAGTATCTATCTTTTTTATCATTTCTTTTAATGCCGCTTCAGTTTCCGGGTCTTTTTTCTGAGCAAGGGAAACAAATTTTTTTACGCTTGATTTAACCGCGCTCTTTGCGGATTTATTGCGCAGACGGCGTTCCTCACTTTTACGATGCCGTTTTTCCGCTGAACTGCTTTTCTTAACCAAGGGAATCCTCCTACTTGAAGTCAGACGGACGGCGTTCTGTCCGTTTGCATTTTCCGCATTCCGCGATGTTTTTTACCTTGCCGCCTTCAAAGAGGGTTTTCATTTTAATTTCACCACCGCAGGAACACATGAATCTCTGGGTTGCGGCGGCAGTACGGCTGTTTTTACTTACCTGGCCCATTATAATCTCCTAAAAATGTATACTGTTAAAAAAACAGAAGTTTCTTAACTGTGAAAATAAATTACTATAATATCGCCTCAAGTGTCAAGCGATAAATACATTCTATCCTATAGGAGCGGTTCCTCTTCGTCTTCACTGCCCGGCGGAAAAATATAAAGATCCGGTAATTTTAATGTACGGTTCAAGGCGTATGAATTCGGGGTGTGAAATTTACAAATAGATGAAATATTAAAAAAATGATTAAGCGGTTCATAATCCGGTGAATTTACTTTAATTGAAAAACTAAAGTCTTTGGAAATATCCGGAATATCACCCGGTACCGGAGCAGGCCAAAAACTGTAAGCGCCGGCGGTGCTTGAAACCATAGTGTACGGATTTTGCCAATTACTGTTCCTCATTTTCACAAGTTCGCCTTCGCAGTAAAGCCAGACATCAATTCCGACAAGCGGTTCAAAACTTATACCGTTAAATATCCTTCCCGAAATGGTCGGAATATCAAATAACGGATGATGAATTTTACTGTGATGTTCAGCGCTTCCGTCATGAGGAGCGGTCGGCCTCATATTATGATTAACCAGCCGGATACCTTTGTAAATTAAAGAGGTTATATCAACTTCCATTTGCTGACTTTTTATACTGTTTGGATCAAGCCGCGTAAAACCACGGTTCGATACTATATAATGCGGTTCAACGCGGTTAAGCACAAAACATATTGTGTCTATACGGCATTGATAGCATAGACAAAATTTTTCCGGATTACCGCTGCTTTGAATTTCATCAAATATTTTTTGCACAGCGTTAAACACCAAATCTTCGTTTGTATTGTGAATATCCATATTCAAGCCTCCCTGCCTAATACCTTATACAGTATACTATAAGTCTGTGGAAATGTCTTTAAAATATCTTTATTTTTTTGATTAATAAATATTCTGACAGTGTACAGTGTTTTTATAAAGGCATTTACTGTTTCTGTCTTGAAAGCGCTGGAGCTTTCATTAAAATCGCGTTTTTCATCAGCTACATATAGGCCGGTTTCAAATGATACAGGTTCCGGTATATCCAGAATCACTTCATCTTCCGTTAGCTTAAGCCCCTCCTTGCTGAATTCTGCGGCAATCTGCCGCTCAAGCATGGCGCGGTTATTTATATTATTAATACCGGAAAGACAGATTTTTTCAGGTGGAATTTCAGCCGCCGTGGTAAAAATACAGCCTTTAAAAACTGATTTAACAAGAAAATCACCTGTTTTTTTCTCAAGAAGAGCGAAAAGGCCTGTATCGTCAAGATTGTACAGTTCTTCTCCGCTGATTTTACCGGATTCAAGGCCTTTTATCAGCGCTTTTTTAACCATAGCTGTTGCCGCGCGTACCTGGCGGTGCCAATACACTGTTCTGTACATCAGATATTTGGAAAAAAGGACAGATTCAACATTAGGGATAAGGCGGGAATCTATATCGACACCTCTTTCCTTGCTGGGGTAAAGTCTTGACATTATAAAATCAACATCCTGAGCGCCATACGGAACCCCGCAATACCGGGCGTCCCTGTTTAAATAATCCAGTTTATCAGGATCAAGCGCTCCTGAGAGGAGTTTGCGGTAGAATAACAGTTCCTCAGCTGTTCCATTCATCTCCTTGTCTATTATGGCTGCGCAAAGCCACGGATCGGCTCCTGTAGCTCCTACAAGGCTTTTTACAGGTTCTTCCATGATTATAGAAGCTGTAATGGATTCATGGGGAATAAGGCGCAGTTCTTTAAGGGAGTGAGTATATGGGAAATGCCCAAGATCGTGAAGAAGGCAGGCTGCAAGGAAGGATTTAACCCCTTGCGGACTTAACCATTCCGAAGCGCCGCGCTCGGCCAGATTCTGCAAAAGCCTCCTGCCAAGGTGGTATACGCCGAGTGAATGGCTTGCGCGAGTATGGGTCGCGCCGGGGTAAACATGATATACAGGACCAAGTTGAAAAATACGGTGAAGTCTCATAAAAGGGGCGGATTCCGTCAATAACGCCTGTTTTTCCGTCATATAGATATGACCCCATAAAGCGTCTCTTACAGGATGAGTATAATCTTCTGTGAATGAGGCTTCTATCGTTTTATTCATGAGTTGATTATTATAGAATAAAATCCTTTTTTTTGCTATAATTAGTATAAGAACATGGAAATTATACTATTATGAGAATTGTATATACGCTAATTTGCCTGTTTTTCTTTGTTTCAGTATTTGCCGCGGCTCAACCGGCAAGAGGCTCAATCCCCTCGGAATTACTGCGGCCGGGTCGGGGTGAATCCTCTCGTTATCCTATTGATATGGTAATCGGCGAATTGGGACAGGGAAAGGCATCTGCCGCCGCCTATTTATTTGCCAATTCAATTTCTCAAGGCTTTTTGTCAGGAATACCGGGACATCCGTCCCTGTCTTCGGTAAATCCTGACATACGGGATAAATGTTTAAAAGCGCTGTCCGGTATTTCACCCCACAACTACAGGATTGGAGGAGGAAGAGAAGAGCCTGACGGAGCGGTTTCTTTTATGGTGAGGTTCATCGGAAGAAACTACGGAATAACAGGAGAGCTTTATATCAGGAATACTGTAAGACGAGTTGAGGGAAGCGACGGAGAAGGAAGCTGGGTGTTTGACGAATTGCTTCTTGATGAGGCAAAAAGCCGTGAAACAGAACTGGAGGAGGCTACGAAATATATAAATTATTTACCTTATGAGAGGTTTTTTTAAAAAAAATTATGGCGACGCCGGTAGGACGCATTGAAAAAGAAATTCTCTTAAAAGCGCTGATTGATGAAAAATTACGCGTAATTTATATAAAGGATCGTATTGAATATACCCTGACTCTTGAACAACCGGCGACAGAGGAAATGGTTTTCCGTCCGGTTAAACCGTTAGGTAAATTAAAACCGCGTTCCAAATTATCCATGCTCTTTATTTACAAGGGGCAGGTTATTGAATTTGCCCCTGAATTATTGGCGCAAAAAGACGATCTTATTTTCTGTAATACGCCGGACGCTTTTTATAAAAACCTTGATCGTAATTATTTAAGAGTTGACGCTCCGTCTGATTTAAAGATTCTTTTTACTTTCGGGGGAGATCGCTATAATCTTGAATTTCCGAAAGTTATTGAATATGAAAATATTACATCTGATAGTTCCGCCCGTAAAATAGATTCAAAAAATCTTTCAGTGTTAATAAAACAAATAACGCTTTCCTTTAAAAACTTTGCTGACGGGTATAAGATTGTAAATTTCAAGGACAAAAAACCTGAAACCATAGAAGAAAAAATAGTTTCTGAATCCGGTAAAGTACTTTTTATTCCTTCGACAACAGAATTGCTTCCCAAAACGGATCCCTATCCCAAAAAACGCATTATAACGGAGGATTTGTTCAAGCGGTATCTTGAAAGCACCGGAGTCGGAAAAACTTTTCTGGATGATAACTGCGCGCGTTTTTTGAGAAAGAAATTTGAAAGCGGGGTTTATTCCGATTTATGGGTTCCCATTTTATTTCATGAATACATAGTTGGCTATATCCATATATGGATAAGCAAGGCTGAAAGGCCTCGTTTGGATTTTAGCATACTTGATACTGTTTATCAGTTTGCAAAAGTGCTCGCGTTCTCCCTGAAGGAGAACGGTTATTTTGAGCATGGCAAGGTTAATCAACAGCCTTTTGAAGGCAAGGTTCTTGATATCAGCGCTTCCGGTTTTTTATTCGCATATCCTCTTGGTTCAAGTATTTTGTCAACGCTTCTGGTCGATACCGATATAGACGTAACTATTGAAGCGCCTAACCGTTCGATAAATGTAGTCGCAAAAATTGTACGCCGCTTTAAGGATAAGTCCGCGGGATACCTTGGCTGCCATTTTTTGAATATGGCTCCCGAAGATACGCGCTTTCTCTTTGAACATTTATACGGCAGGCAGGTAGAATCAAGAGACTCAGTTTTCCTTTCGGGGCAAGTTTAGTAATTTCTATTATCTGCGCGCCATTGACATATAGTTCTTACTTCTATAAATTTTATTAATAATGCCCACAGTAGATGAGAAAAAAATAATTTATTCCATGTACAAGGTTTCCAAAAAGCACGGAACCAAACAGGTACTCAAAGATATCAGTCTTTCATATTTTTACGGAGCTAAAATCGGCGTAATCGGCCTTAACGGATCGGGGAAATCCTCGCTCCTCAAAATTCTCTCCGGTGTAGATACTGAGTTCGCGGGTGAGACAACTGTCAGTCCCGGATACACTATCGGTTATCTTGAACAAGAGCCGTATCTTGAGCCCGGAAAAACTGTCAAAGAAATTGTTTCACAGGGAGCGAGCGAAATGGTCGCTTTGCTTGCGGAATTTGACAGGATAAGCGAGGCCTTTGGCGAGCCGGATGCCGATTACGACAAACTGGGGAAGAGGCAGGCGGAACTTCAGGAAAAAATTGAAGCTTTGGACGGTTGGAACCTTGACAGCCGCCTGGAATTCGCGATGGAAGCCCTTCGTTGTCCCACGGGCGATGAAGTAATTGATCACCTTTCAGGCGGCGAGAAACGGCGGGTGGCCCTATGTCGTCTGCTTCTGCAAAAGCCTGACATTCTGTTACTTGACGAGCCGACAAACCACCTCGACGCGGAAACAGTAGCCTGGCTTGAACGTCATTTACGCGATTATGCCGGAACGGTTATTGCCGTTACCCACGATCGCTATTTTCTTGATAATGTCGCCGGCTGGATACTGGAACTTGACCGTGGTGAAGGTATTCCATGGAAGGGTAATTACTCGGGATGGCTTGAGCAAAAAGAACAGAGAATGGCGCAGGAAGAAAAGGGAGAAAGCGACCGCCGTAAAACATTGCAGCGCGAACTTGAATGGATACGGATGAGTCCAAAAGGCCGCCATGCCAAAAGCAAGGCGCGTATTACCCAGTATGAAAAACTTTTTCAGGATGATGAGCGTGAAAAATCAAAAGGCGCGGTTCAGAACAGTAAAATTACAATTCCGGCAGGGCCTCATCTTGGTAAACTTGTAATAGAGGCAAGCGGGCTTTCAAAATCTTTCGGGCAAAAGCTGCTTTTTGAGAACCTGAGTTTCACAGTGCCGCCCGGCGCGTGTGTCGGCATAATCGGTCCGAACGGAGCGGGTAAAACAACTCTTTTTAAATTGATAACAGGCAGTGAAAAACCTGATTCGGGAGAACTGCGTCTTGGAGAAAGTGTCAAACTTGGATACGCGGATCAAATGCGCTCAAGCCTTGACGGCGAAAAAAGCGTTTGGGAGCAGCTTTCAGACGGACAGGATTTAATAAAACTTGGTTCAGGGCAGGGTGCGCGTGAAGTAAACTCCCGTGCTTATTGTTCGTGGTACAATTTTTCAGGCGGTGATCAACAGAAAAAAGTGGGTGTACTTTCAGGTGGTGAGCGCAACCGTTTAAACCTCGCAATGATGTTAAAAGAGGGAGCGAATGTTCTGCTTTTGGACGAGCCCACAAACGACCTTGATGTAAACACATTGCGGGCGCTTGAAGACGCACTTGACACATTCGCCGGCGTGAGCCTTGTAATCAGTCATGACCGCTGGTTCCTTGACCGTATCGTTACGCACATTCTGGCGTTTGAAGACGGCGAAGTAATCTGGTATGATGGTAACTGGTCGGAATACGCGCAGTGGCGACGGGAAAAGTTGGGAATAACGGCGGACAGTCCGCATCGTTATGTGTACAGGAAACTGGAACGTTAAAGGAGAGAAAATTGGCAGAAAAAGCGATAAGAGCGGTTCATCTGCGGGTAAAAGATGCCGGCACTACAGATAAATTAATTCAATATATGAAGGAAGGTCTCTCTCCGCTTGGCGTGAACCTTTTATGTCTTGAATTTAACCCCGGTTATAACTACAAGTGTTTTCCCGAGCTTGCGGACGGCAGTTTCGGCAAGGAGCAGGCGCAAAAAGTCGCGCTTGCGGCCAAAGAATGCGGAATCCGCATAGTGCCGCTGTTTATGTGTTTTGGGCATCAGGGCTGGCGATTTAAAAAAAACGCGTTATTGAAATTACACCCTGAATTTGACGAAACGCCGCATATACCGGAGGACGGCGATCCTGAAAATACTCCCGATCTTGAATTTTACTGTCATAGCTGGTGCGCTTCTAATGACGATGTTTACAAGTATGTTTTTCCGAGAATCGATGAAATAATGGAAGACTTCGGCGCAGACTGCGTACATGTTGGTATGGACGAAGTTTTTTCGTTAGCTGACGAAAATTGCCCCCGATGCAAAGGCAAGGACCGCGCCGAACTATTCGCGCGGACTGTAAATATTCTTCACGATCATATTGTAAAGGAAAAAGGCTGGAAGATGATGATGTGGGCGGATCGTCTTAATAATGCTGAAAAATTCGGTTATCACGAATGGGAAGGAGATGTTTGGGGAACTTGGCATGCTCTTGATATGATCCCAAATGACATCCTGCTTGCGGACTGGCATTATGAAATGAATGAAAAAGGTTTTCCTGGTATAGAAGCGTTTCTTGAAAAGGGCTTTACTGTCATTCCGGCGTCATGGCAGGAATTAGAGCAGACGCGTTTTTTTCTGGAGGATGCGCTGAAATCCGCGAAATCAGCGAAAGAAAAAGGCCTTCCCGGGACTATGGCGGGAATGATGATCACCTGCTGGAAAGAAGCAACAAATGAGTTACTTGATACTCTCCTTAAATCTGTTAAGGCAAGAGAACAAAACGAAGAAGCAAAAAGCGCGCATGGTGTAGCGTCTTCGGTTGTTTATATGGCAGATAAATTAAAAGATTACATACCATAGAACGTTTTTGTGTCGCTTAACTGGAAAGAAATAAATTTAATTCTTGAAGAAATTGATCTTGAGGGCGCTCAAATTCAAGACGCCGTACAAAGCGCTTATGATGTAATAATTTTTCGTCTTCATAAAAAAGGTATAACAAAAAATTTAATGATATCTCTGAGTTCCGGAGCGTGCAGAATACATGAAACCTACAAAACATTCCCAAAGAGCGATAAACCCCTGCGTTTTGCGCAATTTCTGAATTCCAAAGTTGTTAACGGCTGGATTACGGAAGCCGTTCAACTTGGAGATAACCGAATTGTTCGTATTGTTGTAAAGCGATCAGAATCAATTTTTAAGCTGTATGTCAGATTATGGTCAAACGCCGCGAATTTAATCGTAACGGATGAAAACGGTATTGTGTTAGATGCTATGCGCCGCCTTCCGAAACGAGGAGAAGTTACAGGCGGAAGCTTTATACCTGAAAATGTTGAAGCAAAAGACAAACCGCTGCGTGAATATGAAGTGCGTGAATTACCGGGCGATGAATCATTCAATAAAAAAATAGATACATTTTATGCCGCTAAAGGAGGCTCTCTTTCACTTGAAGCGTTAAAAGAACAGGCTCGCCGTTCCTGCGAAGGCAGCATGGCAAGGATAAACGCGGCGCTTGAAAGACTGCGTGAAAAAAGAGCTTCGTTCTCAGATGCAAAGCGGCTTAAAAATTACGGTGATTTGATTTTATCAAATATTGCCTTAATAAAACCCGGCGATGAATGGCTTGAAACAGATAACAACGGTGAAATTATAAGAATTGAGCTTGAGCCTCGCATAAAGCCGGCAGCTATGGCAGAAAAATATTACGAACAGTACAGGAAGGCAAAAAGCGGAATTACAGAAATAGAAAGAGAAATTACGGCAGGTGAAAAGGAATTAAAAGAAGTAATGGAGAAATTGGAAAAGCTCCTTAATGAAACAAACCCTCTTGTTCTCGCTAAAATGCTGAAATCCTCCGCATCTTCCACTGTAAACATTCCCAAAAAGGAAAAATCACGACCGGGGCTTACCTTCAGACGCGGCGATTGGCAGATCATTGTAGGCAGGGACGCGTCTGAAAACGACGAACTTTTACGCCGTTATGTAAAAGGAAACGACCTTTGGCTTCATGCCAGGGATTATCACGGTTCTTATGTATTTATCAAACAACGTTCGGGGAAATCAGTTCCGCTTGATATTCTCCTTGATGCCGGAAACCTGGCGATTTTTTATTCAAAGGGCAGAAATAACGGAGAAGGAGATCTTTTTTATACATCAGTTAAATATTTAAGGCGGGTAAAGGACGGACCGAAAGGACTTGTAATCCCCACTCAGGAAAAAAACCTTCATATTAAAGTAGACAATGACCGCCTGCGTGTCCTTGAAAATTGCAGGGTTTATTAAAGTAAAAAATGCGCTTTTTTGCGTAAAGTTTCCGATTTTTTTCAGGTTTTTCTTGAATCCTGAACCTGTAAAGACTAGAGTTAATATATATGGAAGCTGTGCTTGCCCAAAAAAGACGGATTCGCAGTCCGGTTGGAGCCGGAATGTTTTATCCTGAATTTAAAAAGGAGATGCTTGATTATATCCGAGCGTTCGGCCTTGAAACGGGTAAGGGTGGAAACGCTAGAGCAATAATTGTTCCGCACGTCGCGTGGAGTTACTCAGGCAAATTGATAGCGAACGCGTTTGCGTCCGTTATGGGCAGAGCCGACGGCATAAACAGAGTGGTTATTCTGGGGCCGATACACGATAAACGGGAAAAAGGAATTTTTCTTTCTAATTCATATTCTTTTCATACTCCGCTTGGGGATATTTTGGTAGACAGGGAAAAAAATGAGGAACTTGAATTTGCCGGGCAGCATATAGAAATTAACGATATTCCGCACCTTGGAGAACATTCTATAGAGATTCTCCTTCCTTTTGTAAAATACTGCTTTCCTTCAGCTTCTATAATTCCTATATTAATGGGACAGCCTGGCGCAAGGTACATTCATGATCTTGCCCAGTCCTTAAGAACCGTGATTACGCCGGTTTTGAATGAGACTTTGATTGTGGTTTCTACTAATCTTTCTTCCGGCAGTGACGATGTTACGGCGCGTCATTTGGCGGATGAATGTCTGCGTCTTTTTTCGGAAAAAGACGCGGCCGCTCTCGCATCGGCTATTCTGGACAGACGGCTTAATGCCTGCGGCGGCGCTCTTGTTGTCAGTCTTATAGAAAGCGGATTATTGGAAAAAACCCGCAGTTATGTGAACGATATGATCTGCGCTGTCGGGACTGAAAACAATGTAGTTTATTATAATGAGGTGTCTTTTGTATAAAAAAAACCGTTATATTACAGTAAAAAAAGTTTTATTTAATGTTTTAATGTTATGCCTTTTTGCCGCGTGCAAATCACCGCCGAAACAACTGCCGCCGCAAATTAAAGAAGAACCTGTTATTATTGTCAAGGAACCTCTGTTTGAAATAGTTTCTATCGTTATACTGCAGGCGGAACTTATTAATACGCGGTTTGAGACAGTCTTAAGGATAGATAATCCCAATGAGTTCCCTGTAGAACTATCCCGTATAAAGTATGAACTGTACGGCAACGGATTGTTCTGGGCGGATGGTACTGAAAAAGAAATAATGCAAATCCCCGCAAAAAGTATACAGGATATTAAATTTAATTTCTCCATGAATTTTATTAATATGAACCGGAAACTTCTGGATGATATTATTGCTATGCGTAATGTTCAGTATATTTTTAAAGGTGAAGCTGATATTAGGGGAAACTACGCCAGACTTCCTGTTTCTACCATGAAATTTAACTGTTCAGGTTTTAGTGAAGTAAAATCAAAAGCATAAGGTTAACTTTCTGTAATAATTACCGAGTCGATTGTAAGCCGTCCTGTTAGCGCCATAATGAGCCTGTCAAGTCCCATTGCGACTCCGGAACAGCGGGGGAAATCTTTAAATATTTTCCAGTAATTATGATCCACCTTATGTTGTACAAGAGCTGTTTCCAGCTTTTCTTTTTCTTCGCTTATAAAAAAATCTTTTACAACCTGAGGGTCTGTTTCTTCTGAAAAGCAGTTTGCGAGCTCTATTCCGTTATAATATAATTCCCAGCGTTCAACCGTATTTTTGTTATATGCTTTTTTGGCGAGGCACGGAACAAACGCCGGATAATCAAGGAGAGCTACAGGTTTTTCATTCTTTAAACAAGGTTCCACAGAATGAATAAAAATCAAGTCGTAAAGCTCTCCCGTCGTCATTCCTGGCATTGGTTCAAGGCCAAGCCTTTTGGCATGCTCTTCAAGACTGCCGTTTTCCGCAGCTTCAAAAAGATTAAAACCGGCGTATTTATCAAAAGCTTGCGCGACAGTTATGCGATCAAAAGGAGGAGCGGGAAAGGGAACGTCTTCTTTTTTCGCGAGATACGCGAATAGTTCTTCTGTTATCATAAGTGAATACATATAGTCCGCGTCCATTGTATAATACTCAAGCATTGTAAATTCGCTGTTGTGAAGATGCCCGGAGGATTCACCGTTACGAAAGCATTTGCAAATTTGGTATACATTAACACGATGCCGGGCGATAATTTTTTTCATCCAGATTTCAGGCGAAGGAATGAGGTAAAGGCTCCGGTTTTTTTTTATACTTGCCGCAGGGTAAATACGGGAGGTTTCAAAAACTTCAAGACAGGATTCGGGGATTAGGTCAGGAGAGAGAAGGGGAGTGTCAAGTTCAAGGTAATTTTTACTGTCAAAAAAAGAGCGTGTATGCCTTATAACAGAGGCGCGTTTTTGAAGCATTTGTAAATCCAAAAACTACCCCCGATAAAGACGCATTACAGCTTCTTTCCATTTTTTGCCGCGGTCGAATTCGTTAAGGAACATTCCAAAACTTGCGCATCCCGGAGAGAGCGCGACATTTACACAGCCGCTTGTTTTATTTTTCAGGTTTTCAGCATTTTCAATTGCGCAAAGAACGGCTTTATCTAAATCATCAAACGGTCCGAGGTATTTTATACCTGCTTGAGTAAGCAGGGAGATGAGTTTTTCGCTTCCCGTACCCTCAAGAAGTATTACAACCCTTGCTCCGGCGGATGCTCTTGCCAATGCGGAAAAGTCAAGGTTTTTGTCTGTACCACCTGTTACAAGCACAAGCGGAGCGTCTGGTTTTAACGCTTCGATACAGGCTTCCGCAGCCTGCGGAATTGTTGCCGCGCTGTCATTGTAAAAACTAATTCCGTTTGCTTCGTAAAACAACTCAAGGCGGTGTTCAATACCGCGAAAATCAGCTAACGCATTTCTAATTTTTTCAGCATTCGTTCCGTTTGCGTATGCCGCAAGGGCAGCCGCAAGCAAATTTAGTTTTTGATGGTTTCCTTTTACAAGAAGCTTCTGCGGCACAAGTTCCGCGGTTTCTTCCGCGATTCCATTCCAGTTTAAAAAGCGCGCGTAACCTTTTTCATTTTCAAGCCAGCCGCCGTTTTGGTTTTTTCCCAAAGGAGAGCGCGAGTAGACAAGAGGGCGGGCATTTGTTTCAGAAAGAAAACTCTTTCCCCAGGAGCAGTCTCCCGCTATGGTTACGCAATTTGAATCCTGTCCTCGGTAAATATTTTTCTTGTCATCGATATATTCTACCATTGACACATAACGGTCAAGATGATCCGGCATGATCGCGGTGAGTACTGACGCGAAAGGTTTTAATAGCGCGTCGCCGTCAAGAGTTTTTCTTCCCTTTAAGTCGCCTAATTGAAAACTTGAAAGTTCAAGAACGACATTATCGTCATTTCCCAAGCCATCAATAAAACTCAAAGGAGAGACAGTGATGTTTCCGCCGAGGAATGTTTTGCCGCTTGAACATTTTTCCAGTATCCGGAAAAGGGCGGAAGCGGCGCTGGATTTTCCCTTGGAGCCTGTAACCGCGAAAAGTTTTGCGGGGGATTCCGATAAGAAAAGGGAAATATCAGTTTCTATTTTTTTTGCGGATTGTAAATACGGAGAGTCAGGTCTTACTGCGGGATTTTTAATTACAATATCGGCCTTCTTAAAATTTTCAATTTCATGTCTGCCCAGTATATATTTGATTTTTTCCTGACCGTATTCAGCGCCGGCTGCGTCAAGCTGCTCAATTGCCGGAAGAAGGGTTTTTTCATCCCTAAGGTCAGTAACGGTAAGAGAAGCGCCGCGCTTCAGTAAAAAACGAGCGGTTTCCAGTCCTCCGCCGTGAAGTCCAAGTCCCATTACCAACACTTTAACTCCAGAATAATCCATGATATTTTAATACCATGCGGTTAACGCAGTGTAAACAGGTTAATTATGCCTCAAAATGAAATTTCCTCCTCATTATCCGTTTTGGACGATCAAGGTCAGGCTCAAAATTTTGGCTGGTCAAGGAAGCCTGTTTTTTTTTACGATCCCGCACTGGTATACGCGCCGCGGGGCATGATAACAGAATCCGACAGATATATAATTCATACTCCGACGCATCTTGTTGTTTTTGAAATAAGGGATGACGGCTGGCTTGGTTACATGAGCGTTTCTGTAATTTCCCTGCGTGATAAAAAACGTATTACGCAATCTTACAGGAATCTATTTCCGTTTGGAACATTTGAACTTCCGACAAACAGTGTTTCAGATTCCGTACGCTGGAGGAGGAAGAAAACGCATCTGGATTTTATCTGTATGGGAAACGGCGTAAAAATCATAAAAACAGACATACCAAGGTTTGGTCACCACCGAAACATGAAAGGGGCGCTGATACTCAGCGAACCTGAAGCTTCGCATTCACTTGTAACCAATCAACCGTGGCGGAATGAAAAAAACGCTTTCCGGTATACACGATGCTCTCCCTGGTATTATGCCGAAGGTGTGATACAAATCGGTTCCAGTGAAATCATTTTTACGCGCGGAAACGCCTGGGGTATTTTTGACTGGAATCGCGGGGTGCGGCCAAAAGCCGATATTCGCTATTGGGCTGCCGCTTGCGGCATGAGCGGCGGAAAACAGTTAAGCTTTTGCGTGGGTTACAGTTGGGCGGATTTTTCACAGGGAACCGAAAACGGCTTTTTTGTAGACGGAGTGCTGCATAAACTGGATCAGGTTACATTCCATATACCGCTTTCAAACTGGCTTTCTTCATGGAGGTTTACGAGTAATGACAACCGTCTGGAAATGACTTTTTTCCCGCATCAGGAAAGAATAGACAGACGCAGGTTATTCTTCTACAACTCCACCCGACGGCAGGTTTTCGGTTTTTTTTCCGGTAAAGTGCAACTTGACGATGGTTCTGTAATTGAATTTCAGAACCTGACAGGCTTTGCCGAGCGCAGTAAGATGCAATATTGAAAATTTGTATTGTGTTAAATTAGATTTCTTGATATTATTAAAGTAATGTCGTTTTTTAATAAATTCTTATTTTTATGGAGCCACTATTCATATGCGCCTGATCAATACAAGGAATATATTAACAGACTGTTCATTAATAATTTGTCTACATTGCGAGAGATAAGTAAAATAGTAGCTATTGTTATCATTTGTTTCACAGCGTTTACTGTTTTTTATGAAGAAAATTATGTAAACGCGTTGTTTTACCTGTTTTTTGCCGTTATCGCGCTTGTTTTATCCTATTATACCAACTATAAAATGCAAACTACAGTCGTAAGCAACCGGTTTATCTATATTTTTATAACATTGTTTTATGTAAATATAATGTCTTTCGGTATATATCTGTATATCTTTTCAAGTCATGAAAAACCGGCTTCGATTTTTTTAAGTTTTTTAATATGCGCCTTGATAATGTTTGTTAATCCTCCCCAGTTTAACCTGGGTCTTACCTTAACCGCAATGACTGTCTTTATAATAACTTCTGTTTGCTTTAAAACTTTTAATGCGGCGGTATATGACATAATTAGCACGGTTCTTGCGGGGGTTATCAGTCTTTATTTTACATGGCAGATTACAAAACTACGGTTTGGACTTGAAATAAGTACAACTATACTTGAAGAGGAACGTAATAAATACCTTGATCAAAGTACGATAGACGAATTAACCAAGTTAAAAAACCGCAGGGATTTTATGCATACTTTTCAAAGATATTTAACAAATTACAGATCTTTTGATAATTGGCTCTGCATAGCCATTTGCGATATTGATTTTTTTAAGAATTATAACGATCATTACGGGCATCCAATGGGTGATACCTGTCTGCGTTCTGTGGCCGGAGTGTTGAACAGTCTAATGGATAATTTGGGCGTATATGCCGCAAGAGTAGGCGGTGAAGAATTTGCCTTGCTCTGGTTTGAAAAAGACGTTTCTCATGTGGACGAAGTCTTAACACATATCTCTAAGTCCATAAAAGAACTGGAAATTCCGCATGAAAAATCCAAAGTCTCGCAGTATGTATCAATCAGTATCGGAGTTTATATAGAACACTGCGGGGTATCGTCTGAAACCAAAGTGCTGTACGATCTGGCTGATAAAGCGCTTTACGCGGCAAAAGGAAGCGGGCGTAATTGCGCGATTGTTACCGGAAGCGGAATAGAACAGTACAAAATTCCAAGGAATATCTAATTTGACTGGAATCATTATTCGTAAGCCGATATAATTTTTATTTATGAATCTTGAAGCATTTGTTCTCGGCTGCGGCGGCATGATGCCTCTGCCGAACAGACATTTAACATCCGTGCTGCTGCGCCGTGAAGGAGAACTCTTTCTTTTTGACTGCGGCGAGGGAACGCAGGTTTCGCTTAAGCGGCTTAACCTCAGGTGGAAAAAAATATCCGTTATTTTTGTCAGCCATACTCACGCGGATCATGTTACGGGCATTCCAGGGCTTTTAATGCTTTCATCCCAGGTAGACAGGGATGATCCGCTTTATATCATAGGCCCGCCGCGCGTTGCGGAATATATTGAAGCAAGCCGGCGTATACTTGATATGTACATAAATTATGAAATTATTGTACAGGAGATAACAGCTCCGGGTATAGTGTACAGAGGAGACGGATTTTATGTACGCTGTTTTCCCCTGTCGCATACAAAACCATGTTACGGTTATACGCTTGAAGAAGAAATGCGTCCCGGTGAATTTAATCCGCAAAAAGCCGAAGCATTGAATATTCCAATGGGAAAATTATGGGGAAGATTGCAAAAAGGTGAAACAATAGAACTTGAAGACGGAAAAACGGTGCAGCCGGGTGATGTAATGGGGCCTCCCCGTATGGGCAGGAAATTTTCGTATGTTACAGATTCGCTTGCAGTATCGGAAATTTCCACTCATGTTATCGGCTCCGATTTATTTATATGCGAAGGAATGTTTACTAAGGACCTGACCGAAGACGCCCATTCCAAGAAACATATGACTGCGGAAGAAGCCGCTAAAATCGCCTGCGCTTCTTCAGGAATTAAGAAGCTCGCTTTAATACACTACAGCCCGCGTTATACTGATTATGAATTGAAGTATCTTTTAAAAGAAGCCCGCGCTGTTTTCCCTGAAACAGTTCTGTGCCGCGACCATGAAGTTTTTCCGATTGAATATGTTGATTAGAAATGTTATATATTTATAAATTGTTGATTCAAGGAGGATAGCGGTTTGCTGATGAACGCTCAAGTGGAAAAAATCAAGGTTCAAAACCTGTCAAAGCAATACGAAAATGTACGGGCTGTTACGGATGTCTCCTTCTCGGTAAGTGATCAACAGGTTGTGGGTTTTCTTGGGCCTAACGGCGCGGGAAAAACTACTATAATGAAGATACTCACCGGCTTTCATTTCCCTTCAAGCGGAACAGCGCTTGTAGACGGCATATCTGTTACTGAACAGCCGCTGGAAATAAAAAAGAGAATTGGTTATCTGCCTGAAAACGTGCCTTTATACGGGGACCTGACTGTAGATGAATATCTTGCTTTCGTGGCGGAAGCAAGGTTTATACCGAAAAAGCAGAGAAAAGCCGCTATAGAAACAAGCCTTGAAGCCTGCGCGATTACGTCCTACCGGGATCGTAAAATAGAGACGCTCTCCAAAGGTTACCGTCAGCGTACCGGCCTTGCGCAGGCTATTATACATGATCCTCCGATTCTTATACTAGACGAACCTACGACAGGCCTGGATCCCAACCAAATTATAGAAATACGCTCGCTTATAAAGGAACTGGGTAAAAGAAAAACGGTTATTCTTTCCACTCATATTTTACAGGAAGTTGAAGCTATATGTTCTCAGGTATTAATAATTAATGACGGACGTATTGCCGCACAGGGGCGGCCTGAAGAAATTGCCGGCTCCATGAAGGGAGGAGACAACTGGGAACTTGTTCTGAAAGGAGCGGGCGCGGATGATATAAAGAAAAAATTGTCAGATCTGGGACAAATTTCAAGTTTGAAAGTTGAAACGTCCGGCGGTGAGTATGTTACAGTCAGGTTTTTTATTCATTCAGATGAAAATCAATCTTCAGCGGGAGAGAAAATATTTGACTGGGCTGTATCCGGGAATTTAAAAATACTTGAGATGAACAGAAAAAAAATCAGCATAGAAGATATATTTGTAAAGCTTACCGGTGATGAAACTAAAACAACAGGAGCGCTGTAAATGAAAATAATACTGCCATATCGCGCTTTTACACTTGCGCGCAAGGAATTATACCAATATATGTACGCTCCGGCGATTTACGGCGCTGCTGTTTTTTTTCTTCTTTTTAACTCAGTAGCTCTGTTTTATTTTCAGCGGTATTTTTCCATGAATCAGGCTACGCTTCGGACATACTTCAGTGTTTTACCAATTGCGTACATAATCGTGATTCCCGTTATTACAATGAAAAGCTGGGCGGAAGAAAGAAAGACAGGGACTGTAGAACTTTTACTGACAATGCCTTTTACGGAGTGGGATCTCGCGCTTGGGAAATTTTTTTCTACGTTCGCGGTGTTATCTGTCATGCTTCTTCTGACGCTGCCAATTCCATTAAGTTTTTTGCCTTTGGGTAATTATGACATGGGCGTTATACTATGCGAATATGCGGGAGCTCTTTTGTTAGGCGCAAGCGCTGTTGCCCTTGGACTGCTCTTGTCCTCTGTTTCCAAAAGCCAGACAGGCAGCTTTCTCGGTAGCGCCGTTATTTTAATGATTGTAATGCTTGTGAATATGTTTACATATTCATTTAACCTTCCTCAGTGGCTTGCGGGATTTATAAACTTTTTTTCACTTGCCTATCATTTTGAAAGTTTTTCCAAAGGTATAATTGATTCAAGGGACGTTATTTTCCTGGCATTAAGCGCGTTTTTGTTTTTATTCATTAATACACGCATTATCCTTTTCAGGAAGTGGAGATAGGAGGAAGTCGGAAAATGAATAAGAAACAAACGATTATTATTATACTGTTATCAATAATAGCGTGTGTCTTTGGTTTTCTTGTCAGCGGACGTTATTGGTTTCGCCTTGATCTTACAAAAAGCAAAGCATACACGATTTCACAAGTTTCACGTAACCTATACAAAGAATTATCCGATCCCGTAAATATAACCTATTATCTTTCCGATAAATTAAAAACAATCGTACCGTTTCCCGGTGAAATTGAAGATATGTTAAGGGAATATGCGGCATATTCAAAAGGGAAAATTATCTTTTCTGTCCGCGATCCTGTTAATGCGGGGTTTTCCGACGTAATTGACAATTACGGGCTTCAATCAAAGCAAATTCAAACAGTCGCGCAGGATCAGGCCAGCTTCATTACAGTTTTTTCCGGTATAGTAATTGAATATCTTGACAGGTACGAGGTTCTTCCATGGATATTATCAACAGATACTCTTGAATATGATCTGACTTCAAGGATTCGTTCGATGTTAAAGGGGACAGAACGTCAGATCGGAATAATTGTAGGCGACGGTTACATGCAATGGAGAGAGCATTACTCGATGCTGAATACGATGTTTGAAAACTCGGGTTACAAAGTACGGTTATTAAATCCTGGTGAAGAAATTCCTGATAACCTTCCGGCGCTCTTTGTTCTTGGAGGAGTTGAAGATATTGATCACTGGGGGCTTTACAGGATTGACAGGTACATTCAGCTTGGCGGCAGAGTTCTTTTCGCGGAAGACAGCATTTATGTAGATACTTTTTATAATTCGCTTGAGGCAATGAAAAAGTTGGATCAGGGAATGCTGGAAATGATTGCCGCTTACGGAGTAATTATAAGGCCGGAACTTGCGCTGGACCGTAATGCGCTTGAAATGATATATCAAACCAGATCGCCAAGCGGCAGTGTTCAATACAGGATTGTACGTTATCCTTTATGGATAAGCGTATTGGGAGAAAACGGAAATCCGAAACATCCTGTAAGTTCAAATTTCTTCGGGCTTGATCTTTTCTGGGCAAGTCCTTTGGAACTGCATCCTGTTCCGAATGTTGAATCAACTGTTCTTTTTACAACTTCAAAGGATGGATGGGTTATGAGTAAAAATGTAAGCACAAATCCTGAAATCCCATATATGATGGAAATGGAAAAAAATGAGACAACAGGAGAGAAAATACTTGGAGTATCTTTAAGCGGAACTTTTCCCAGTTTCTTCCGCGGCTCTCCAAAACCAACGCGCGAAGGTTCCGAGGAAGAACTTCCCGATATGCCGCAGCAGGCAAGCCCTTCGCGGATCATTGTTGTCGGAAATACAAATTTTGCCTCAAATATGATAAATGTTACGCAGGCAAATCACAACCTTGATTTCCTGATGCGCGCCGCCGACTGGCTTGTCAATGATGATGACATTATCAGTATTCGAAGCAAACAACCTCAGATAAGCCGTCTTGATAAAATAACGGATATTGATAAACGCGTAGCCGCGATGAAATTCGCTCAAATCCTGAATGTAGGTATCATCCCGCTGATAGTTATCGCCGTGGGATTAATCCTTGCGTCACAACGGCGTAAAAGATCAAAACACGCGGAAAAAACTTTATAAGGAGGTTTCATGTGACGTATAAGAAAAAGATTATATATCTTTCAACATTGATCGCGGTATTGGCATTACTATATACGGGAAGTCTTGTTTTTAATCCGGAACGAAACAATAATAAAAATGCTTCATATATCTGGCTTGATCCTAAATTTGCCGGAAAGATTGACAGAATTACTTTAAATTCGGAAGAACATAAACTTGAGCTTATAAAGAAGAAAGATGACTGGTTTGTTTTACATAACGGCAGTGAATATCCGGCGCGCAAGGCGCGTATTGAAGATTTTATCGGTATTTTTACGTCAAGCTCCGCATGGCCTGTCCGCGCTTCCGGCGCGTCATCACACGCCAGATTCGCACTGGAAGGAGAAACTCCCAGGCTTTCCATGTATGTGGAAAATTCAATATATCTGGATATATTACTTGGCAAAGATGATAAAACCGGGCGTGAAATATTTGTACGTAGATTTGGGAATGATGAAGTTCGTTCAGGCAACAATTTATTTATTTCCTACATTGATGGGACTGCGGCAAGCTGGTATAACCTCAGGTTTTTTCCCGAAAGCGAAAATGGGAAAATCAGTTTGGAAGATGTTCAACGGCTTTCACTTTACAATGAAGGGGAAACAATCATTATTACCCGCGCGAACGGGAGTTGGGAAGTTTCCGGAGTAAATAATCCTGACCTAAAAAATATAGAAGACTATATCAGTATTGTTTTGAATTCCGAAGGAGATGATTTCCTTGATTCCGTAAACTCTAATGATCCGGGGCTTAACCACAGCCGGATAGTAATAGAATTCGGGAATGGAAAGATTACAACAATACGCGTCAGTGCGGCTGATGAGAATAAAAACCGGTTTGCGCATGTAAGCGGCAGTAATTATATTTACGCAATTCCTTTATGGGTTTCTTCGCGTATTCTGAGAAATGCCGCTAACTTTGAGAAGCAATAAAGGCCCTGTATTTTTCCGGGTCGCTTTTAAACGCGATTATTGATGAATCGGGATCGTGTTTTGCTTTTTCAAGAGCTTCCCTGGTTTCCAGAGTCAAACGGCTTGCGTTAAGAAGCCTGCCTGAACGTGAGGAAAGACCGATACTAATACCCGGCTTTCCTTCCTTGTGAGGAAATTTTCCGGTTATGCGCTGGTAAAATTTTTCTGCTTTTGATATTCCCGTATCAAGGTCAATTCCCGGAAGAATAACAGCGATACCGTACTTGCCGTATTCAAAAAGAAGATCTCTTGATGAAAAGAAAGAGGCCGCTTCTTCCGCCGCTTGTTTGTACATTTCGTCATTCTTTAAATCAGTGAATTCAGCCAAAACAAGAGTTAGGTCGTTTTCTGTGGAAGAACAACGGTGTAATTCAGAATTAAGCCTGTCACTAATGTATTCCTGCCAGCCGATATTGCTTCGCGGAGAATAAAGACCCTTGGGGTCCGCTTCATTTGATGTAAAAGGAATTTCTTTTTCAACTGAAGGTTCCGGTGTTTCTTCCTTTGCGGTGAAATGATTTTTATTTTCTTCTTTATTGTTTTCCTCTTTACCGTCTCTTTCAAACTGCTGTTTCGTGTCAGCGGCATTATATACCGATTGTGGAAGTTTTTCCGGTTTTCCGATAAGCATCTGCAAAAGCATTGTAAAGAAGGCAATCGCGAATCCCGCCAGAATTAACAGCAGGGTTTCTTTAAGGATTCTAAGAATTTCATTGTAGTCAAAAGCTCTCGCGACAGCTTTGATATTGGCATTGCTCATCTCTTGAATTGGAAGCGGCTTGTAATAAGTCTGGCTTGAAAAACTGAATCTGTTAATGAATCTGGGAGAATTATTAACTGATGTAATGGCATATCCCTGTTCGCGTTCAAAAGCGTATTCACCTTCGGGCCCGGTAATTATCAACGCTTCCATAATAGCGCTTGAAGAAAGCGCGCTTTTTATTTGCTCAATGAATCTGTCATTCATGAATCCTTGAATACCTGCCTGCAAAGCAACAGCCGCAATCCTTGAAAATTCACTTTCAGCTTTTCCTTTGCAATTGTCAATGCTTAAATAAATTCTGACTGTCGCTTGAACCAACGCAAAAATATAAATAATTATGCAAATCGCGGCAATAAACGCGCCAAATCCGGATGAGCTTTTATTTTTTTTACTCATAATATATAATGATTATCGGACGATTTTTTATGCAAATAAGAGAATATTCGCTTCCTCAGGGCTGGTATCCGCGCGATCCTGAAGATGTAAAGAGCTCAATTTCCCGTTTTTTAGCGGAAAAAGACATTTTCCGCAGGTCACGTTGCGCTATTTCGCCGCATGCCGGCTGGTTTTATTCAGGCCGTATCGCTTCTGTCGGAGTTGCGAACCTTGAAGATGACGCTGAAACGGTTGCGGTAATAGGCGGACATTTATCAGCCGGCTCTCCTGTACTTTTTGCGATGGAAGACGCCGTAAGGACGCCTTTCGGCGCTATGCAGATTGATAAAGAATTAAGATCTGCGCTTAAGAAAGAACTGGATGGCGAAGAAGACAAATTTCGTGATAATACCGTAGAAGTTCTTTTGCCGATGGTTCACTATTTTTTTCCGAAAACAATGCTGTTATGGATACGCCTGCCTGCAGCGGTATCGTCTTATGAAGCGGGGAAATTAATTTTGCGGGTTTCGGTAAAATTGGGCAGAAAAATAAATGTTCTGGGATCTACCGATTTAACTCATTACGGCAGAAATTACGGCTTTATGCCGCAGGGCAGCGGCAGGCAGGCTTTGCGCTGGGTAAGCGAAGTAAACGACGCTAATTTTATTAAAGCGGTGGAAGGCGGAAACAGCAACGAAGTTCTGCTGTGCGCCGAAAAAGATTTTTCCGCCTGTTCCGCGGGCGCTGTTTTAGGCGCAATGGGTTTTGCCGATGCCGGGAAATTTGGCGGTGCAAAACTTTTGGAGTACGGAACGAGCGCGGACGCGCAAAGTGATGATACTATTCCCGATTCTTTTGTCGGGTACGCGTCTATGGCTTTTGTTTCAGAATAGAAGTAATTTTTTGTATACAATAGTGCTTTGTTTCTTCTATCAATTCTTTTGTTTTTAAACCTGCTCTGCGGTGTCTAATAGCCGCAAGACACGGGAGCAGTGTAGTAAAAATTTGTCTTTCCTTTAAACTTAAGAGCGAAAGATAATTATCGTCAGCCGCAGGCAGAGCGGCAATGTCTTTTCTGTATTGTTCCAGGAATTCAATACCGCTTTTTCCGGTCATAGATACAGTTGAAAAGACATTATGCTTTTTTACAGTATCCGTTGTTTTTAGCGTCAGAGAGATTGGCGCTCCCTGTCCGCTTACGGCGGTAATTTGCGCGCTCATCGTTGCGGCTTTTTCTTCAAATTTTTTACGATACATTTTAAGCGACGCGGTTTCCCGGTAATTTTGTTCCTGTTTTTCTTTTGGAAGGAAAGGACTTCTGTACAAGAACGCGGAGAACAAGGATTGCGCGGGAGAGAAACGGTTTTGTTTTTTTTCAAAGAAGGGATAAATGTACGTTCCCTTTGCGTAGGTTTTTGATCCTACATAGGAAAAATCAGCGCCGAATAAAGTTATGCGATCCGCGCCCAAATATTCAGCGAGCGACAGGCAGGCATATGTTACATTACCTCCCGATGTATCAAGAGGGGGGAGAGACTGCCATGCGGATACGTACCGCGCGAGCGGATGATCGCTTGAAAAAAACACAGGCGAAGATGAAAAACCGGAAAGCAGGGGAGGGCTTGCGATGTCAAGTACAAGCGGGATACCTGTCTTTAAGTTACAGCCGATAAAGTGATAATAACTTATATGCTGGCAGTCTATTGATACGACCGTATCAGGTTTTATACCGTTACGCAAAAGAACAGGAATAGCTGTGTCTGTACTGATAACGAAAACTCCCCTGTGTTTGCATTCTGCCAGTATGTGAATCTGCTGATCAAGAGAAGGTCCTGCAGCGACAATCGCGGTTTCCTTTACGGAAGAGAAAAATTTATTAATATTTAGACTTCCAGTTGTTAATTTTACATTTTTTATATTATGAATAATATTGGAAAACCAGCGTATGCCGAAGTGAGCTTGAACTGAATAATCCGATGATACAATCCCAATCGCTTCCTGTATTGCCACTGCTGCGTTTTCAAAAAGATCGATATCCTGCTCAATCCTAGGACGTAACGGAATTGTCTTTATGTTTCCGCAGAGGGAAGGGTTATAATTTTCAAGAATTAGTTTTTTTATTTCTCCGCAGGAAGGATCTGTTAAAAGACGGAAACGCTCATTGTTAAGGAGCGCCGAATAATCCTTTGAAGACAGAAGTTCCGTTATGCTGTCTTTATGAAAGTCTATGACAATCACCTGTGCGTTAGTATCTTTTAACGCCGTATCAGGAGCAAATCCTCCGCCAAGACCTAGAAAAATGATAAATCCCGTATCTTCGGAAATAATTGATACAAGACGCTGCGCTTCACGCTTCGGGTCAACCATGGAATGAAGCGGCAGAGTGTTTCCTTCGGAAAGAACAATAGCCGGTACTGTTTCGCCGCTGCGAGATTCTAAAAAAGTATACCTGCGATTTCTGCTGTTTTCATCCGCGGGATTTATCATTTTGACACCTCATAAATCGCTGCTTCCAAATCGTTATCTGAAACTTTTTTTTCATTTGGGAATAAAAGAGGGACAAGTTCAGTTTTAAGGCTTTCTTTGTACCGGTTATCTTTTAACGCGGAAATAAGAGCGGTTACGCCTCTTTTACAAAACCCGGCTGTATCTTCGCTTGTTTTAACAGTTTTAAAATAATGTTTTGTTTTCTTTACAATATCCTTATGCGCTGAAAGGATAGAATTCGCGAATATTTCATTGCTTTCGCCAGTAGAGAAAATCCTTTTTGGCCACAATTCAAGCTGGTTTTTATACCATGCCGCGTATATATCCATACTGCCGCCATCCTTTAATAATTTTGAGCGGACGAAAAATTCTGAATAAACAGGCTTAAACTTGTACGCGTTATTAAAAAAAATGTAATCAAAACCATAAGGTTTTACATGCGTTCTTATATCTTTTACGCCAAGATCCATACCCTCAAGAAAAATATTTTCATCGCTTAAAGCAAGGGCAAGTTCCACAGCGGAAGCTGTTACAGTTCCTTTTTGCGAAATGATAATTGAAGGCAAATTTAGCTCATGCAGAATAATACTCTGCCAAAAACTTCCGTCGTTAAAAATAAGAAACGGCGTGTCCGCGCATTGAGACGGAAGGACGGCGTTTAAGTTTACGGCGAAAATCGCGGACTTACTTACCGTATGCCCGCATTCATGGGACGTATTTCTGTAAAATGGATATATATGCTGCAGCGCCCAGCATCCGCCGTCAGCCGCGATTACGATGTCAGGCTTTATTCCGGCGTGAAGGAGAGCCATTACGGAAGAAGAAGAGGCAAGTATCAGGCAATTATTCTGTATATTACGGATAACAGGCAGCGCCGCTTCAAGACAGGGACCTGAACCTGTAACAATAACAGGTAAATTTGTTTTTCTGTAAAGTATTGTTTTTTTTATTAATATAAGGTTCTTAAAAAAATTCCTTATCCATCTTCTCCCGAAATATAGCGTTGTTCTTTTTTCCGCGTTTATTCTCTTAATAAATTCAACAACAATTGAAAGCAATTTAACATAGGCTTCCCTGTAATAATTCATGGAAGGCCGCCATTTTACTATGTATATAAGAGAAGCGTCAATTTCTGTTAACTCTTTTTCAAGAAAAGCCTGTACTTTCGGAGGTTCTGTACTGTAAAGCGAGACTGCATTGGAATGGTTTTCGATTGATTTAATGCTGTCATCAATATGAAGCGCGATTATTTTACTGTTCTTAAATTTTTCATGTAATACAGGTATGATAAAACCCATGCCTGGTTCGATTAAAATAAAACATTCAATGTTATTTTTAAGATTAAGGGACTCAATATATCGTACAGCTTCCGCCTGCGGATTGTAACGGGAATGAAGCTGCGCGCCTGGAAAGGTTTCTATACCAGCCCCAAATCCTTAAAGAGTTTTTTATAGGAATCGAAATATTCCGATTTTGCGAATTCTTCAATTTTTTCTTCAGGCAGGGAGTCAAGCAGTTGATCCATGTAACTGAGTATATTCTTGAGTTCAGATTTCAACTCTGAAGGAAGCTCTATACCGCTTTTGCCTTTTACGGCAGACGTGTTTTGTGTAACGGGAGCGGTTTTTATTGCGGGCGCAGATGCCTGCGTAGCCGGTTGCGCGTCAAGCGTAGGTTGTGTTGCGGGTGCGGCCTTTGCGGGAGCGGGTTGCGCGACAGGCGCAGCTTTTGCGGACGCAGGCGCTGTCTGCGACGGAGCGGCGGGTTGCGTCACAGGCGCTTTTGCCGCAGGCGCAGCTTGAGGTTTTGCTGTCTCAATCGGATCGGTAAAATCATCAAGCGCGAAATTGTCGTCATTAAAATTTTCAAGATCGGATGTTAAATCATCAGCTTGAAAATCATCTAATTCACCGACAGCTTCATCTCCTGAAGCCGCGTCAATATCATCAATTGCCGGAACATCTACCGGTAAATCCTCCATGACCAAGTCGTCAGAAGCTAAATCATCAGTAACAGTTTCACTGACCGGCTCGTCAATAGAGAGATCTTCCATAGCCAAGTCATCAGAAGCTAAATCATCAATAGCAATTTCGCCGACCGGCTCGTCAATAGAGAGATCATCCATAGCCAAGTCGTCAGAAGCAGTCTCAGCCGAAAAATCGTCCAGTGTAGGTTCATTATCTGAAACATCATCAAGTGAAATCTCATCATCAATTACTAAATCATCCATGGCTAAGTCATCGGAAGCTAAATCATCAACGGTAGTAGTGTCGGCCGGTTCGTCAATTGAAAGATCGTCCATGGCCAAGTCGTCGGAAGCTAAATCTTCAACGGTGGTATCGCCTGCCGGTTCGTCAATTGAAAGATCGTCCATAGACAAGTCGTCGGAAGCCAAGTCGTCAACGGTGGTTTCGCCTGCCGGTTCGTCAATTGAGAGATCGTCCATAGACAGGTCATCGGAAGCCAAGTCGTCAACAGTGGCTTCACCGGTGGGTTCGTCAATTGAAAGATCGTCCATAGACAGGTCATCGGAAGCCAAGTCGTCAACGGTAGTTTCGCCTGCCGGTTCGTCAATTGAGAGATCGTCCATAGACAAATCATCGGAAGCCAAGTCGTCAACGGTAGTTTCGCCTGCCGGTTCGTCAATTGAGAGATCGTCCATAGACAAATCATCGGAAGCCAAGTCGTCAACGGTGGTATCGCCTGCCGGTTCGTCAATTGAGAGATCGTCCATAGACAAATCGTCGGAAGCTAAATCGTCAATGGTAGTTTCGCCTGCCGGTTCGTCAATTGAGAGATCGTCCATAGACAGGTCATCGGAAGTTAAATCATCAGCGGTGGTATCGCCTGCCGGTTCGTCAATTGCAAGATCTTCCATGGTTAAATCGTCAGAAACAGTTTCGGCGGAAGAATCATCCGAGACAGGAGTATCAATATCAGAAACATCGTCAACAGTTAAATCGCTGTCATCAAATGAAAGCTCGTCATCAAGTGACAGATCTTCCATATTCAAATCATCAGAAGCCGGAATATCGGATTCATCTGTTGATTCATCACCAGTTGACAGATCCTCCATAGCAAAATCATCAGGAACAGTTTCAGCGGAAGAATCATCCGATACAGGAATGTCAGTATCCGAAACATCATCACTTGATAAATCGTTGTTATCAAGCGATAAATCACTGTCATCAATTGTCAAATCATCAAGTGAGTCTAAATCCAGTTCTGTCTCATCCAAAGAAGGTTCTGTTATATTATCACTGATGTTTTCGGATGATAAATCAGGTTCATCTATTACCGCGTCTGAAAGATCAAGAGAATCAGCTGTTAAATCATTATCGTCTTCTTCAAGATATGAGACATTGTCGGGTGCGAAAGTAACAGGTGTGGCGCCTTCATTTCTGAGTTTTTCAAGTTCTTCAGAATCGCTTTCTGTATCAATATTAAGATCGTCCGAAGCTAAATCTGATAAATTATTATTTGCTTCTTCTGTAACCGGTTCTTCAGCGGGTGTTTCCAAATCAGGGCTTTCAGTTTCTGCCGACTCGCCAAGATCGGTATCTGTTAAACCAATATCATCTATGTCAAGAGAGACATCTTCAAATGAAGCGTCATCAAGCGATGTGATTCCGTCTTGTGAAGATGCGTCATCAAATGATAAGTCATTTTCCGGAGTTTCATTTGTTTCGGATTCTTCCGTAAAATCCGCGGAATTTACAATGTTATCAAGCTCGTCGCCTGTAAGAGCGATTGATTCATCATCTTCTTCGGAGAAAAAACCCGAAGCTTTTTCGCCTGTTTCTTCAACGCTGTCTTCTGTGGAACTGATAATGTTGTTAAGCTCGTCTCCGGTAAGAGAGATTGCTTCATCATTGTCCTCTTCACGCGCGGTAGAGCGTATACCGGCAAACTCTTTTTTAAGATCCTGAAGCTCACCTCTGATTGATGAAAGCTCATTGGCGATTTTTAATAAAAGCTGTGTTGACAGATCGCCGCTTTTTGCCGCAGTTTCAATATTATCCTGTACTTTGTCAACGTTGTTTTCTATTGATTTAACGGTAGGAATATCGAAATCCGCGCTGCCGAAGTCATTGTTATCAGAATTATCAGTAATATTTTCGCTTGTTTCCGCGGTTTGTTCGTCTTCAGCCTCCGATGAAACATTGAAATCTTCAAAAGATGAGTCATCAATTCCGGTATCGACGATATTGGTTTCATTAATACTTGCGTCTATATCAATATCGTTTTCGTTATTATTACTTTCGTTGAAACCTGAAACATCGCTGTCATCAATATTAAAATCATCTAAATCCATTTCCGCGGACGCCTGATTATCCCCAATATCATCGGGAATTTCCATGTCGTTGATTTTATTTATGCCCGGTGATGATAAATCGCCGGTATTGTTAGTATCAAAACTGTCTTTGGACACAACCTGAGGTTCGCTTTTGATCCATACGCCGTATTCATCCAATTCTTCTACAGAGCCAATGTTGCTGCGATCGGAGTATATTGAAGGTTTCTTGTTACTTGCCATTGGACACTCCCTAAATTAACAAATTATGGTCAATTATCGGTATTTTTACTATTTTTAAGTAAATCTTTTATATTATAATGATATTACATGGTAATTATAGTTGTCAATGCTTAAAGAATCAACATAAAACAACCGTAAATCGAACTATGAAAATCTTTAAGTACCTCGTTGCTTTTTGGACATCTGTCGCGGTTTATACCGTTTTTACTTTTTTTTACGGGCAGGGAGGTCTTTCCGCTTATAACCAGCTTTTAACCGAGCGTGAACAGCAAATGACAAATATCAAGGACTTGTGGGCTTTAAACGAAGAACTGGAAAAAACAAAAAATAACCTTTTATATGATTATGACACCCTGCTTGTTTACGCTCGTCAAATGGGTTACGGTTATGAAGATGAAAGATTTGTGCGGATTGTCGGGCTTGGAAATACAAAAAGCGCTCCGGCAGTCGCAGGTAAGGTATACAAGCTTAAAAGTCCTGATTTTATTCCCGATAAAAATATAAAAATAGCGGCTCTCTGCGCCGGATTACTGGTTTTTGCCTTTATGCTTATGCTTGAAATTATTGAAACAAGAACCCGTTAATTTTTATTATGACGAAATTCACGTTCCATATCACGTTTCATGTCTTTTTCGCGAATTCCCGCGCGTTTGTCAAACGCTTTTTTACCTTTACATAGCCCAAGCTCAACTTTTACCCTGCTTTTCTTAAAATAAAATGACAACGGAATAAGCGTGTACCCTTTTTCTTCAACTTTCCGGTTAATCCGTTTGATTTCGTCCTTATGTAAAAGCAGGCGTTTTTTTCTGTCGGGGTCATGGTTAAAAACAGAAGAAAAAGGGTTTTCCGCAACCTTTAATGAACGAAGCCAGACTTCGCCGTTTATAACTTCCGCCCATGCGTCGGGAAACGAGATTTTTCCGTCACGAAATGATTTTACTTCTGTTCCAAAAAGCTCCATGCCGCATTCATAAGTTTCGTCTACAGTGTAATCGTAACGCGCTTTACGGTTTTGCGCGATTATTTTTATTCCTTCGCCCATAACGGTCTTACCTTAAGGTTTCTCGGCAATGACAAGCCTGAATGTTACGAATGGCGATGACAATTCGGGTGGCAGTGAAGCCCTTGTATCAGGCGATGATGAGGAAGGCTTGCTGCGCAGGGAACGTTCAGGAGAACCGGCGGCTTCGATTGCCCATTGGGAAGCGAAAATAAATGTAAGAGGAGCGTATGGATCGGCGCACCATTCCCAGCCCGAAGCCTCCATGCTTTTTACGCTTGTTTTGGCAGCGTCCCATTCGGCTTCTGTCGGGAGCCTTATTTCTGTTTCAGACATTGAAACAGGAAGGCGTTTGGAAAGCCAACTACAGAAAGCATCGGCGGCATACCATGAAACACCTGTTATAGTATCGTTATTGTACATTTCCTGGGAGTTTATTGATATTTCATCGTTTAAATAATCGGTGTACCCGTTTTTCCATTCGGGATTTTCCGTTAGGAATGTTTGGAATAACGAATAAGGGACTGGATTTTCGCTTATTAAAAAACTTTTTCCGTTGTTTTTCTGAATACCCGTAAATATAAGACCGGAAAGCTCAAACCGTCTGATTATAGGGACGCCTTCTTCAGCGGAAAGGACAGTATTTTCCGTGTTATTCCACGTTGATGCTCTGACAATTGAAGCTGATTCAGGCGGAAGAAGGCTTGAAAGCCACTGCGCGCTGCCCGGATTATCGCTTAAAAACTGCAGAATGTTTGAAATTGAGCTAACAATCCCGGCCGGAGAAGGGGAGTTTCCGCCGTTATCAAGGAGAATCTTCGCGCGAAGTAAGTCTCGTAACGCCGCCCTTGTTATAGTAAAACGAGATACCGCTTTAAGGATTTCATTTGTTTGCGAGTTGCTCCGTACGCCGATACGGTAAGCGCCTTCCGAAAGACTTAACGGAATTTGCCATGATTCTGTCGGCTCTCCGCCGAAAGTCCATGCGGCAAAGTCTGCCGCGGCTATTGAAAAGGCAGTTACAGGATCATCTGTTTTTAACGTAATATCTATTGTTTTTCTAAGCGGAAAGAACAGGGAGCCGAAGATTCGACCCGGTATTTCCTGAACGATACTTTCGGTATTAAAACCCGGCAGAACAGCTTCTATTACACGGACTCCCTTTGATATTGCGATTTTTTTCCCGGAAGTTCCCATGTATACGCCGTCTATCCTTATTGCGGCTCCCGCGGGTTCTGTTTTTACAGATAACACCGCTCCGGGGTTTTTTAATCCCGGAAAAACAAGCAAAAAGAAGAAAATTAAAAGCAGAATTATTGAATAAAGGACAGTTAAATAAACGCCCGGACGAATACCCAGAAAATGAGGCAGTTTGACATTGTCATTTATTTCAGGCTGTTTTTCCCGCATACGGAATTATATCAGAAATGTACCGGGAAAAAAAAGAGCTGGCCGGATATTGCCACCCGGACAGCTCCATGCCCTTGAGGCATATCGGAGTTATAGTGATTTGGGAGGGGAACTATAATCCCGACAATTAACTTATCGGTAGCAGTATTGATAAAATTAAGATAAATTTTCAACTACCGGAGGCTAATTTTCTTCCTGAATAGTAAGGTCTACCGTAAGAGCGACACGGTAAGTTTTTCCCCGCTGTACGTTCAGGTTCCTTGTAATTGTATAATCCCCTATTTGGAACTTAATTTCATGTACGCCGGGTTCTACCGTAACAGATTCGCGGTTTCGTTGAAATATGACATTATCAAGGAAAATTACAGCGTTTTGCGGAGCTTCAAGTATCAAAATAGGGGTGGGATCCTGCAATTCGATAATTAAATCGTTTACTTTAGCCCTTTCCACAACAAAACGGCGGCTTTCGTTCCGGTAATCATCGGAAAGTATGACAAGGTGGTGTTCGCCTTCTCTCAATACAATTTGATCCTGAGTATTGGCTATTACATTACCGTTAATAAGTACTGTAAACGGCCTGTTTCTGAGCTGAGGAGGGTAGCGGGGAACAAGTCTTATAGCCCCTTCATCGCTTATTATCGGCCTGACAGTCAGGTTAAAATTCATGTTTTCCAGTTCATCGCTAAGCCCTTTTATTACCGGCATCATCCTGAAAAGAATTGGGAAGGTAGAAAGTTGGGCTACCGCGGGCAGAACCGTAACCGTTGTAGTCGTTCTTAATCCGTGGGACTGGCGTACCGGTATCTGATAGATTGTCTGGAGTCTCGCCGGTAGGGGATCAAAAGCGGTACGATTTGCGTCTAAATCTGTGACGCCATGTGATGTTTGCGGATTAATATTGTTATGTACCGAAATACCAACAGCCCCTCTATGGGCAAGCCAGTTTTGAGGAGAAGTAATTTCTATTTCTATGCCTCTTAGAAAACGCGCTTCTGAGCCAAGAGTGATAATTACCGAACTGTTTATTCCTACTGAAACTGAGTTTCCGGCGGGTCTTTCGGGAGATACTTCGATACTGCCTTCTATAACAGTACGAAAAGCTTCCGCGTTAACATGGAAGCCGGTAAAAAACAGGCATACTGTTAAAAATATCAAGACTCCTGACATACTCCATCCGTTAATTTCACCTAATGAATCCGCGCGGATTTAGCGTCGCAGATTGCCTGACGGATCAACAGCCTTTCCGTTCTGCCGCAGCTCAAAATGTAAATGCGGCCCGGTTGACTGGCCTGTTGACCCTACTCTTCCTATTAGAGTACCTGATCTGACATTTGATCGCAAGACCGCTTCAACTCTTTGTAAATGTCCGTATAGGCTGGTTATTCCGTTATTATGGGTTATTATCACATAAATTCCGTAAATCGGGTCATCTCCGATTTCAGTTACTATTCCGTCCGCTGCGGAATAAACTTCGGTTCCGAAAGGAGCGGCAAAATCAAGCCCCTGATGAATGGAAATGTTTCCTGTTACGGGATTTTGCCTGAGGCCGAATGCGCTTGTCAGGGTGAAATTTTTCAACGGGAAACGGAA
>Ga0268262_10000516_pt1 | contig 50847 bp, 44 predicted proteins | sample TergutNc150P3_FD_190354 | JGI IMG/M metagenome (GOLD analysis project Ga0268262, IMG submission 190354) | Nasutitermes corniger P3 segment gut microbial community from laboratory colony in Florida, USA - Nc150 P3 (SPAdes) (version 2) | ecosystem: Host-associated > Arthropoda: Insects >... | reverse complement strand
ACCTTATACAAATGAAATTTTTGCATTGCAGTGATTTGCATCTTGGAAAAAAGCCTTATTTTGGTTCGGAAGAATTCAAAAATAAACGCTTTGAAGATTATTTCAGCGCATTTGAACGCATAATAGAACAGGCAAAAGAAAATAATACACAAGCTATTTTAATCGCTGGCGATTTTTTTGACAAAAAAGAAACTCACCCCAATATTTTAAGCAATGCGGAAAATCTCTTACAAAAATGCAAAGAAAATAAAATTGAAGTTGTAGTCATTGAAGGTAACCACGATTTGATATATAGAGGCAGGGAATCGGAGAGTTGGCTTATTTATTTGGAAAACAAAAAATTGTTAAAAAGACCATTTATTGAATTTTTGGAAAACAACGAAAGGGAATACCATTCTATTTCTATTGGCAAAACAGAAATTTTTGGGCTTGGCTACCCAGGTGCCTCCGTTGATGATGAATTATCGAAATTCGCTGCTTATTGCGAAAAGAACAAAAAACAGAATTGCGTTGTGCTTGTTCATACGGCTCTTGGGAATAACGAGTTTATAGGCGGTTTTTTGAAAGATTTGGAAGTGCTGAATAAAATGAAAAATTATGCGATTTATATCGCAGGCGGGCACGGGCATAAATTGCAAAAAGAACCCAAAACCGAACCCCTGTTTTTTGTGCCGGGTTCCCCCGAACACTACGATTTGGGAGAAGATGCAGAACTCAAAACCGCAATAGTTTTTGACACAGATTCAAAAGAGCATAAAATTATAAAACAAAATCCTAGAAACTGCATAAAAAAAACTATAACTCTAAATTCTGCAAACCCCGAACAGTTCAGGGAAGAATTTGATAAATTTTTATCTTCAATAGCTTTTGGTGGCGAGGATATTGTTGTTGTGGAAATTAAATCCACAGCCGCAGGTTTTATTCCAGATTCAAAATGGGCAGAGAAAAGAATTTTGGAAAAAGGCGCATTATTTGCCGAAGTGAAATGCAAAAGAGAAAATTTACATTCAAGCTCTTCTGCAAAAATAAGTTCGCAAGAGGAAATAGAACTTGCTCAGATAAAAAAATGGCAGTATTGGGGGAAAGCGGCAGAAACAGCGGCAAAGGCTCTCGCCGAAATGCGGAGAGCGGTAAAAGACGGGCAAACAGATATCAGTTCAATTTTTGATTCCGCTTTGAATTCGGTTATAGGTGGCAAAAATGAAGATAAATAAAGTTGAATTGAAAAATTACCGTATTCATAAAGAGTATGAGCAGACTTTTGAAAATGGAATAAATTTATTGCTCGGAAATAACGGTTCCGGTAAATCCTCAGTTTTGGAAGCTATGGGCTTTGCATTGTTCAACTCCAATGCGCGTAGCGCAAACGAAGACATTGTGTCTAAGGGAGAAAAAAGCGGTAGCGCAAAGGTATTTTTTATCGGCAGTGATGGAAAAGAATATGAAATTGAACGCAAATTTGGCACAGGCGCAGGCGTGAAACTCACAAGTTTGGATTCTTGGCAAAAATGGACTGGCAATGCAGAAGTTTACAGACAAGTGAGCAAAATTTTAGAAATAGATAACATAAATGGCGTTTTTTTTGAATCCGTAATTTGCGCAAAACAAAATCAATTCATAGATATTTTCACAAAACACGATGAACCGCGAGCAAAGCATTTCAACGAATTGTTTGATACGGTTATTTATAATGATCTGTGGAAAAAATTGGGAGAGCAAAATGAAAAAAAATACGAAGAGGATAAAATAAGAAATGAGGAGAGAAGAAAAACCCTTGTGGCTGGGCAAAAAAACATAGAGGAATTGAAAAAAAGTTTGCAAGCTGGAAAAGAGAAATTTCAGGCAGAAAATAAAAATTTGGAAATTCTGAGAAAAGATTTGGGGATAAAAGAACAGATTTTAGCAGCGAAAAAAGATTTGGAAAAATCGGAATACAATATAAAGCGTTTTATAAGTGCAAGAGATAACGACAAAACTGCTTTTAAAGATTCAGAGCAGGCAAAACTTTTTTTGGAAAAGTATAAAAATGAGTGTGCAAAATATGAATCTGCAAAAAAACAGAGCGATGTTTTGGAGAGGAATTTCCAAGCATTTAGATATGCGGTAAAAAATTTTGATGATTTGCAAAAACAGCTCGGATTTTGCCCCATATTAAAAGAACCTTGCCCAAGAATAGCAGAAAAAGGCAAAAGCAATACCCTGCCTCCAGAATTAAAGGCAAAAATCACAAAAGCCGAGCAAGACAAAAAACAAGCCGAAGAACTGCAAAGCGAAATTAACAAACTGAGAATGGAAACATTAAATCCATTGCAAGAAATTTACAATAAATGCCTGCAAAATAAAAAAACCGCAAGCGAATATGAAATGCGAAAAAAACGTTTGGAAGAAAGCGAAAAAAATATTTTGGAAGAAACTGAGCATAAGAAAAAATTAGAGGATAAATTAAAGGAACTCAATGTAAATGTTTCGGAAGAAGAAGTTTTGAAACTCAGGGCAAGGTATGAGGAAAATGTTAGGGTGGTGGCAAGTTTGCAAAAGGATATTGAACAGAAAAATAGAGAAATAGAAGAACACGCAGATACGGAGAAAAAAATATCGGAATTAAATTCTGAACTTGCTATTATTCGGCAAAAATTGGAATTGACAAAAATTTTCAGAACTCAAATAAAAGATTTGGGCAGAATTGTGGCAGAGGAGAGAGTTCAACGCATTGCTTTAATTGCAACCGATTATTTCAACAAAATCACAAACAGACCAGAATCAATTTTGTGGATTTGCAACGAAAGCGAAAAATACAGCCTTTATTTGGATAGATGCAGTTTTATAAATTTATCAGGTGGCGAACAAATTTCTGTAGCCATAGCAATTCGCCTAGCATTATCCCAAGAGTTTGGAAACACGGGACTAATAATTTTAGACGAACCCACAAATAATCTAGACCAAAGCAAACGCCAATTACTCGCAGAAAATTTACCGAAAATGGTGGAAAACTTAACTCAGCTATTTGTGGTGACCCACGATGACACATTTAGAAATTCTGCTACAAAAGTTATTGAATTCAGGGAGGAAAAATAAAATGGAAAAACTGAGAGAAACTTTGCTCGAATATTTAGAAACCAAATACAAGGTTTCAAAAACCGTAAGAGATTTAGCGGAGAGAGTTTTGGAGCAGCTTGAAAAGGGCAGTATATGTTTGAAAATAGATGGCGAACCTGAAAAAGCGGAATTGAAAAAATCAAAAGCTGTAGGTAGTGGTAGTGGCAGTGAAATTCGCCCCTTGATTTTTGACGGGAAAAATTTATATATACAGAGATATTTTGTTTATCAGAGCAGAATATTGGATAGAATAAACGAATTGCAAAAAAACAAAAAACTCCACATAATAACAGGAGGTCCCGGAACAGGCAAAACAACAAGCCTCGCAAAAATTCTGAGCAGCAGATTAAACGAAAAAATATTATTGGCTGCGCCAACCGGAAAGGCTGCGTTTAGAATGAGGGAGAGTTTGGCAAATCAGGGCATAGAGTTGGAATCAAAAACCATTCACCGCTTGTTAAGCCGCAAACTCTTAGAAGCAAACATCATAGCAATAGACGAATGTTCAATGGTGGATTTGCCACTGATGTCTAAATTGTTGGATGCAGCTCCGAGCGACTGCGATTTATATCTGCTAGGCGATAAACACCAATTAGCCTCTGTTGAGGCGGGTTCTGTTTTTGCAGATATTTGTGCAAAGTTTGAGAAAAATCCCGATATATATACAGAACTTACGAAAAATTGGCGAGCGAAAGAAGCACCGGGTATTTTGAAATTGAGCGAGGAGATTTTAAATAATTCTGTGAAAAATTTTGATAACGAGAATGTTCATTACTCAGGAGAACTTTCCGTTGAAAATTTATTTGACAAATACAATGATTTATTCAAAGCCGAAAATGAAAAAGAAGCTATTAGATTTTTGAAATCATTTCAAGTTTTATGCGCAATTAAAAAAGGGAGAAACGGGGTGGAAAGTATCAATAAAAAATTGTTGTCAATGGCAAAACATTCAAAATTCACTCCGATAATAATCACAGAAAACAATTATCAGCAAAATCTTTTCAACGGCGACATAGGTGTTAAAGACAAGGAAAATGCATATTTTTTGAATGGAGAGGAAATAAGAACTTTCCCATTGCTTACACTCCCCAAATACGAAGATGCCTTTGCAATAACAATCCACAAATCTCAGGGTTCCGAATATGAGAGGGTTGCGGTTGTGTATCCCGAAAGAGATAGGGATGAGTTGGAGCAGACAATTTTGACCAAGGAGCTTTTATATACGGCAATAACCCGCGCCAAAAAAGAATGTTTTATTTTCGGCAACGAGGCTGTGCTTGCCGCTTCTTGCAAAAAACAAATTTACAGAGCATCGGGGATTTAAGGCATCTAAAATCGGCTTTGTCCATACCCTATACCCCATACCCAAACATTGAGTTAATCATTACTTACTATATTTACCTATATGATAAAACTCTCTTTTATTCCCTCAGTTGCAATTCTTGCGATTTTTTCCATACTCACAATTAGCTGTGAAGAAACCCAAACGCCCGAACAAATGCAATTAGCCACAAGACATCTTAGCGATAAAGAATATGAAGAACAGAAAGAAGAAGCAAGACAATTCATAAAAGCTATGCAAGACGAGCGCGAAGAAGCAATAGAAAAGAAAATGGGAGAAACTGAAAAACAGAAAGAGCATCATATTATTCACAAAAAAGACTCTACATCTAAAAAAGACGTGGATAACAGATTGGAAAACCACACCCCACCAATCCACCAACATTAAATTTTCTATATTTATCATAAAACGGAGATATTTTTATGAGCCGCAGAGAACGCAGGGCAAATGCACGCAGGGCAAAAATTGAAAATTTGCACAAACCGGTAAAAGCTAACCGCGGAGTTTTGATAACCGTTGCCATATTCACGGTAGTTATAGTTATTGCTACATATTTTATAAGATACAGCAACACTTAAAGAATTATAAGTATTGGCACTACACATAGAGGCTTTTGGTAGCAAAGGCACTATCTATGTTCAAAACCCACACCTAGTGGCTTTTTTATGGACGTTAAATAACTATATTACCCCCATGACTAGACCGAATTTGCTTCCTGAGTGGAAAGCTCTGGAAGCGCAAGCTCGTAGCGCGCAAAAAACACATATGCGCGATTTATTCAAAGCAGACCAAAGCCGAGGAACAAAATACTGTTTAGAGGCGGCGGGCATTTATTTGGATTATTCCAAAAACCGCGTTAATTCAGATACCCTTGACCTGCTGGCTAATCTGCTCAAGAATTGTGGTTTTGAAAAAATGAGAGAAAATTTTTTTTCAGGCGAAAAAATAAACATCACGGAAAAACGAGCCGTTTTGCACACCGCGCTCCGCTACCAAGGTACAGAGCCTGTGATGGTAGATGGCAAAGATGTTATGCCAAAAGTGAGAGCCGTACTCACTCACATGAAGGAATTTACCGTGCAGGTTCGCAGCGGTGCATGGAAGGGACATAGCGGTCGCCCAATAAAAGCCATAGTCAATATAGGCATAGGCGGTTCTGACCTCGGTCCTGTGATGGTTTGCGAGGCACTTAAACACTATGCAGACGAAAATTCTCCAAAGGTTTATTTTGTTTCCAATGTGGACGGCACGCACATAGCAGAAACATTGAAAGAGATTGATTTAGAAGAAACCCTTTGGGTGGTGGCTTCCAAAACTTTTACAACTCAAGAGACAATGACCAATGCGAACACAGCCAAAGCCGCCGTGCTTGCCAAGTTTGGCGGGGACACGGCCTCAATAGCAAAGCATTTTATAGCTCTATCCACAAATGCGGCAGAGGTCTCTAAGTTCGGTATAGATACAGCAAATATGTTTGAATTTTGGGATTGGGTTGGTGGTCGTTATAGTTTGTGGTCTGCAATAGGGCTATCCATAGCCTTGCGTATAGGTTTTGAAAACTATATGTTCTTGCATGCTGGTGCTTACGATATGGATCAGCACTTTAGGTCTGCCCCTATAGAAAAGAATATCCCTGTTATCTTGGGGCTGCTCGGCGTTTGGTATAACAATTTTTTGGGCGCAGATTCTTACACCATTCTGCCCTACGACCAATATATGCACCGTTTTTCGGCATATTTTCAGCAAGCAGATATGGAATCCAACGGAAAAACAATAGACCGCGAAGGGCACAAAGTGGATTACCAAACTGGTCCTATTTTATGGGGCGAGCCTGGCACAAATGGGCAACACGCCTTTTATCAACTGATACATCAGGGCACAAAACTAATACCCTGCGATTTTATTGCCCCCGCCAATACGCTTAACAAGGTGGGCGATCATCACCGCAAACTGCTTTCCAACTTTTTTGCCCAAACCGAAGCCTTGCTCAACGGCAAAACCCTAGAAGAAGCCCAAAACGAACTGATCCAATCTGGCAAATCAGACGAGGAAGTGGAATTTTTGGCTCCGCACAAGGTTTTTGAGGGCAATAGACCTTCAAATTCCATTATGGTGAAAAGAATAGACCCAAGAACATTGGGTGCTCTAATAGCCATGTACGAGCATAAAATTTTTGTTCAGGGTATTATTTGGAATGTGAACAGCTATGACCAATGGGGGGTGGAGCTAGGCAAACATCTTGCCAGCAAAATTCTGCCTGAATTAACAGAGGGTGAAAATTCCCCCGATATTGAGCTTAACCACGATTCCAGCACCAATGCTCTGATAAGGTGGTATTTGAGAAATAGGGAGTAGGGGTATGGGGGTATTATTTTAAATAACCCGTAACCCTCACATAATTCTCCGGTACATTTAAATTCCAAACGCCGCTTTTCCACTCGGCTTTTGGGTCTATGTTTTTTATTTCCAGCCTCAAAGAGTCTTTTCCAAAAAAGGCCAAAACGGAATTATCATTGTATTCAAGTGCCAAGTTTGAGGGCTTTGAATTATCACAATTCAGGGAATTTACTTTTTGCCCAAAAAATAAAAGCGAAAATTTGTGAATATCCACGCCGCCATAAATTGGAATAAAAACGCAATTTCCATTTCCTTCCATATAACGCTCGTTTTGCGAAAAAACAATTTTCCAACCCTCTTGCTTCCAAAGAATACTCGCCGCACTTAGCCCCAAAGTGCCGCTCAACTCAAGTCGATATTTCTCATTAGGAACAGCAAACAAAACCGCAGACAATTTCTCATTTGCACTTCCCTGCGAAACGGCGATAACCGCTTTGACTTTTGCGCTATCTGGCAAGGAAGTTTGCTTATTGCCAAAATAAGTTTGCGGATGCGGATTTCTGGAACAAGAAAGTGTCTGAACCAAAATGGACAGAATTACCAAAATATTCAGAATTTTTAAAGAGTACATTCTTGGTTATTCCTTTATTTTTGCTCTGTATGCGTTTGCTCTTTCTTCTAGTTTTAAGGCTTCGCAAACTTTGGCTAGGTGTAGCCATAGTTCGTTTGCTTTCATTCCAGAGGCTTCTAATTTTTCAAGTATTTTCAGGGCTTCTTCGTATTTGCCTATTTTGTACAAGCCCCAGGCTTTTGAATCTAAATATGAAGATTCTTCTGGCATGAAATGGAGCGACTTTTCCACAAGAGACAAACCCCTGTTCACATCTTTATCGTGGTCAATAAGCATATATCCCAAATTATTCAAAGCGATATGGTTTTCTGGCTCGGTGGTTAAAAGTTGCTCAAGCCACACAATGGCAACGGTTATGCTATCCATCATCTCGTAATTATTCGCTATTCTAAGCGCTAATTTAGAAGTGAATTCCTTTGATGGATGCATATAAAATATTGTTAATAAAACTTCATTTGATTCGTTGTATTTTTTTAAATTAGAGAGAATTTCAGCTTGGAGAAAACCGTATTCGGCATATTGTATTCCGTTTGCCCTGAATGCCTCGCCTAGCAATGCGGCAGTTGCGGAATCGGGGGCACCTGTTTTGTCGTAGAGAAAAAGCTGTTTTTCCAAAAGACGCGGTGGGTAATCCAATTCTGGGAGCAGGATATCGTAAATCCTTTTAAGTTCAGGATAATTTTGCAAAAGCTCCAGCAACTGCGCATACTCGTAAAGAACGCCCAAATTCCCGCTTATCTTCTCTGATGCTTTTTTATAGTAATTCGCCGCGCTGTCTAAAGTTCCATTTTCTCTGTAGAGCCTAGCTATAGAAAGAAAATCGTCTCCTGTGGCTTTGGGGCTTTGCACGGCTAATTTAAGCAAGGGAAAGGCCTCGCCAGACTTGTTCTGTTTTAATAAGATTTTAATGAGTTCGTCTAGCAAAAAATGACTTGTTGGCTCATTGGCAAGTGCCCTTTTGTAAAACAACTCTGCAAAAATAATTTTGCCATCTTCTACCATATCCAAAGCACGCAAATAAGATTCGTGCGCCACAACCTTGCTTGGGGTATCTGCTTTTAGCATTGTGTCTATTTTTGCAAGCTCTGCCGCCATATCAATTTTTGGTTCTGCATTTGCAGCAGGAGCAGACACATCTGGCTTTGGACTGCTTGAGCAAGAGACTATCATTGCAAGAACCCCAAACCCTATACCCCATACCCCATACCCTATTTTTTTACTTTCCATTCTCACTCCGCTACCGTTAAATCTATTGATGAGCCTGCTTCTAAATATTCACCTGGCTTTGGGTTTATTTCCAAAACCGTATTAGGTAACTTGTCTTCCAACTGAATGGTTATTATGCCCCCGACTTTGAACCCTAGTGAATCTATAATCTCCTGCGCTCTGGAGAGCGACATTTGCCGCAAATTAGGCAGCAAAATTTTCCCAGAGCTATTACCCGAAGATATTACGATATTTATTTTAGAGCCTATGCGCACACGCTTGCCAGCTTCTGGTTCTGTGCGAATAACCACACCTCTTGGAATTTCGGAATGTGCCCCTTCTATTCTGGAACCTAGCAAAAGCTCAAGCCTTTGCAATGAAATCTCTGCCTGCCTTTGGCTTGCACCCCGCAAATCTGGAATGGTTACCTCTTGCTTGCCTTTTGAAAGAGTTAATAGAATGGTTCGGTTTCTCTTCACAGTTCTGCCAGCGGTTGGCATTTGGAGCAACACGCGGTTTGCCTCAATTTCGCCGCTATATCTGCCATCTTTTGCCCACTTTACATTTAAACCTACATTCCGCAAAGCATTTTCGGCTTCGTCTGCTGGCAAATCCACCACATTTGGCACGGGCATTGTTTTTGCCGACTGCCCAGACATAGCGGGCATAATAACCCAATTTGCCAAAATGGCAAGCAAAAACATAGCAAACACCCAAAAAACCATGGCAAAAAGTATCGGACTGCGATTTAAATATACAAGAAAACGTTTCATGTTATGCAAGTTAAATTAGAAAAAATTTTCTATATTAATCCTAGGTTCCTCTAAATTTAAGGGTTTATTTCGCAATATGGCAGACATGACACAAGAGCAAATCAATAAAATGCTTGAGTACATCGCTCAGGGCATGAGTCCGGACGAGGCAGCAAAAAAAGCTGAAGAAGAAGGCAAATAACAAACAAAAACGCCTTTCTTGAAATTTTTTTCTATATTCTAGCTATGAGTAATAAACTTTTTGGTCCATTTTTAGACGACAAAGCCGTTTTTGCTACGGTACATCAATATACTACGGCCATTGTGTCTTTGGCTGCACTTGATTGCAACTGGACAGACGATGGCGGCGAAGACGGCGAAAAGGATTATTTTAACCTTTGGGCTGCGGTAAGCTTTTACGAAAAAACAGACAAGGTTTTCCTGCAAGGCGGCAGATTCAGCAATTGGAACGTTGAATATGAGCTTAAGCTGGTGAGTACGGAAAAAAACATAGGTTTATATCGCCTGTCTTTGGACAACGCCAGCGAATTTCCCAATGAATTTGTGATTCGCTTGCAAAGAGAAACCGGCGAGTGCATTTACGATAACAACAATTTACGCAACTACTTCATAGAACGCGGTAGAGGGCATTTTGCAACAGCAATCTCGCACGATGGCAATGTATTTTCCTTTGAATCCATAGTCCCCATAAAGGTTATAAACTATTAGCCATATAGCCATATATGTTTGACGCTTTAACGGAGTCGCTGGAATCAACGCTAAAAAGCCTGCGTGGGCAGGGTAGGCTAACCGAAGAAAATGTTTCTACCTCTCTAAGGGAAGTGCGCAGAGCATTTCTCGCGGCCGATGTTAATTTCAATGTTACAAGGGATTTTGTTCAAGCCGTAAAAGAAAAGGCTCTGGGGCAAAACGTTTTGACTGCCGTTAGCCCTGGGCAAATGATTGTGAAAATAATTCACGATGAACTTGTGGAAATTATGGGTGGCAAGGCCAAAGAGGTTTCGCTTGCTGGCAAGCCTCCTGTGGGCATAATGATGGCCGGATTGCAGGGTTCTGGAAAAACAACCTTCGCAGGCAAGCTCGCCCTTTATTTTCGCTCAAAAAAGAAAAGAAAGCCTTTACTTGTGGCTGCCGATGTGTACAGGCCCGCAGCCATTAAACAACTCCAAGTGCTTGGAAAATCCATAGGCGTTCCGGTTTACGAAGAGGGGCAGGGAAATCCCGTTGAAATAATAAAAAACGGTTACAAATATGCCGAGCAAAACGACTTTGACCTCGTTATTTACGATACCGCAGGTCGTTTGCAAATAGACGAAAAACTGATGCAAGAATTGGAACAGGCACGTAGTGCGGTTCGTCCCGAAGAAATATTTTTTGTCGCAGATGCTATGATTGGCCAAGAAGCGGTGAATGTTGCCGAGGAATTTTTCAAGCGGCTGAATTTCACGGGCGTGTGCCTCTCCAAAATGGATGGCGATACCCGTGGAGGTGCGGCTCTTTCCATTCGCAAAATAACAGGGGTTCCAGTTTGCTTTGTTGGTGTTGGCGAAAAAGTTTCAGATATAGATATTTTCCACCCCGACAGAATGGCGGGGCGTATTCTCGGCATGGGAGACGTGGTTTCGTTGGTGGAAAAAGCCCAAGCCGCCATAGACGAAAAAGAGGCAAACGATTTCCGCAAAAAAATACTCAACAACTCTTTTGACCTCAACGATTTTTTAAACCAACTCCGAACAATAAAAAAAATAGGCAAATTCAAAGACATAATATCGCTAATCCCAGGGCTTAACAAATTGCCGCTAGACCAACTGAACGAAAAGGAACTAGTTTATGTGGAAGCGGTTTTAAGCTCAATGACCGCAAAAGAACGCAAGCAGCCCTCTATAATAAACGGAAGCCGCAGAATTCGCATAGCAAAAGGCTCTGGCACAACCGTTCAAAAAGTGAATCAGGTTTTAAAACAATACGACGATATGAAAGCCATGTTCAAAAATATGGGAAATATGTCTAAACGAATGGGTATGAACCCAACTGGCTCCAATTACACGCCACCTAAAGACAAAAAGAAAAAGAAAAAACACAGATGAGAATTTCTATATTCCCTTTAATAGAAATTTGTTAAGAGGCGTTCATGAATCAAAGTACAATGCAGTTAATAACCGCCAAAATTGATAGGGCTTTGGAGCAGATTCGCGTTTTAAAGTCCGAAAAGTCCGATTTAGAGGCTTTGGTTGCCAACTTGCGCGAAAGTTTGGAAGAGAAAGACAAAACAATAAACATCTTGAAAGAAACCGAAGGGCAGCTACACGCAGAAATTCGCTCCATGCAAGAAGCCTTAAACGAAAGAGATTCAAAACTACAAGTGGCAGAAGACGGTCTTTTGCAAAGCATAGAAGCCTTGAACAAAACTCTTGGCATAGAAGCAGAAAATAGCCCTGTGGGGCTATTTGATATGAGGGAGGGCAATGCTTGAGCGGCAAAATTCGCAAGCAGGTAGTAATTGCGCACACACCCGTGCATATTAGCACACCTCTTTCCGAAGAGGTTTTGCAGTCTGTTGTTGCATACGTAGGAGAAAAATTTGACAGGCACGAAAAAGCAATAGGCTATAAATCAGATGACGAAAAAAAAGTAGATGCCCTGGTGATAACCCTGCTGGACGTTGCTGCTGAGTTGATTTCTGCCAAGCAAGAAATAAAAAGACTAAAGCAATCCGATACAGAAGTTCTCGCATCTGTGGATATTTTAAATAAGTATCTAGACGATTCCGCAAATGAAGTTTAAAAATGAAATTCAAGTTTTCTTTGGCATCTGTTTTAAACCATCGCGAGGTTTTAGAGAGAAACGCAGAAATTGCCCTTGGCAAGGAAATTCAAAAATTGGTTAGATTGCAGCAAGAGCGGCAAAATTTACTGGACGAATATAGAGACTTGGTAGCTGCTAGAGGAGGCATAAATACAAATAGCGCCGAGAATTTTATGGGTTTCATAAACTATGCCCAAAAATTAAAAGACTTAACAGCTGAAAAAAACACGGAAATAAAAAAACAAGAAGCTGAGGTGGAAAAAGCACGTGCCGAACTCATTAAAAAAACTCAAGAGAAAAAAGCCTTAGAAGTTTTGCAAGACTCCCAAAAAGCCTCATTCAAGCTGGCAGAAAAACGAATGGAAGCAAAGCAAACAGACGAAGCCGCTACACAGAAGTTTTTAAGGGAGAGGGCTTAACATCAGCAGAGGTGCTGTCGCTTATCAACAAAGGCACAGTCATGTTTATGCCGTTTTGTTCAAATATATCTCTTATATTTTTGTTCAACTCTGAGAAAATGCTGGGTTGTTTTTCTGGTTCGTTTGTATAAATGTTGAGTTCCATTTCGCAGGCATAGTTCCCCAAATTTTTCACAAGAACAAATGGTGCAGGATTATCCAAAACATATTCAGATTTGCGCGCTGCCTCCACGATAAGCACCATAGCTTTGCGCCACGGAACATCGTAGCACACGGTAATGGACATATAAAGTATAATCCCGTTTTTTTCATCGCCAGAGGTGCTGTAATTCACCACATTAGAAGACAAAAGCGTTCCGTTGGGAACGGTTACCACCTCTTTTTTAGAGGTTTTTATGCGAACCGCAAAAGGAGTTTTTTCCACCACATCGCCAAGCACTTCGCCAACTTTAACTCTATCTCCCAATTTGAAAGAACGCATATAAGTTAAAACAAGCCCCGCCACAACGTTTGATATAATCGTGGTTGAGCCGAGTGAGAACAAAATTCCAAGGAATACAGAAACCCCTCTGAACACCGCCGTTTCGGAATCTGGCAAAAGCGGGAATATGAGGATAACCATAAAGGCATAAGCCAAAAATCTCAAAAGATTAAAAGTAGCATGTGCCCAATCGGGATAAAAACCCGGCAGAACCAGCCTCTCCGTGGCTATTTCCTTTGAAACGAATCTCATTATTTTCACAAAGTAATGCGTAACAGCTATAATCACGATTATTTGCAATAACTTCGGAATATAAGCCACAAAACCACTCACAATAGATAAAAACGGGTCTATCAATCCGTGCAGCAAAGCCCAAGCCCAACCTCTTGTGCCAGGGAAAATAAACGCCAAAAGGGTAAGTGAAATGTAAAACGAAATTATGTAACTTGCATACATTACGCAACGTGAAGCGAAAAATCCCATATGCAACAAACGCGCCGAGTTGAGCAATGTGTAGTTGAGAAATTTAATGTCTTTAAGATAGTGCCCGCTTTTATTTGTTATAAATGGGTTTATTATTTTTTTGAAAAGTTTTTGAACCATCAAATAAAACACTACTTGCCCAGCCACCACCACAAGCGTTAATCCTATTCTGCTGGCAATATAAAGCCAGTCAATTTCTTTTAGATAATCTGAAACTTCTGTGAACATGGGGTTAATTTAGAAAATCAATCAAAGGCTACCTCTCCAAAACAATCAAGGCTCTCTTTTGAACGCTGTTTGGTATAACATAAAAATGTGTCTCTGCTATCTTGTACTCCGTTGAGTTCCAGTTATTCAATTCCTCTTTAACCGCCGGACCCTTCATAAAATAAGCCCGCCCGCCTTTTTTCAAACTGTTGCCAAGGCGAGGCAGGGTTTCTGCAATGCTGCCAAATGCGCGGCAAATAACGCCATCAACGGGTTCTTTCATAGATGCGCTTGTAACTTTGTGACCAAAAACGCTTATGCCTTGCAAACCGAGTTTTTTTATAGCCATTTCCAAAAAATTAATCCTATTTGGGCGAGGCTCGCATAAAATTAAATTTATATGAGGATTCACAAGTTTTAGCGGTATGCCGGGGAAACCTGCGCCGGAACCTATATCAAGCATTTTTTCTGGCCATTTTTTCACAAAAGAATTTATTATAATGCAGTCTGCGTAATGCTTTTCCACTATGGTCTCAAAGGCGTTCAAGCGGGTTAAGTCTTGGTCTTTGTTGTTCTCCCTCAGCAAACCGTGAAATAGCCAAAGTTTATCCAAAGTATCTGGCTTCAATTCAATGCCGTGCTTGCGGAGCAAAATATCCAAACTCTGCCGACAAGGTTTCAATCGTTTGTTATTTAAAATCAAGCTCATAAATCATCTTCTGCGCTGCCATCCACCTAAAAGCAAATACGGAATACACCTGAACAAAATCCACACCTTCGCCTAGCAAATCTTTCACCTTCAAACCGTGGTCTATTCCACCGCAAGCGACTATGGAAAAATTAGGAAAATGTTTTTTTGCAAGTAGCGTTTTTTTGAATGTATTTTCGTAAATAACCCGTCCGGAAATTCCTCCGCTTGTGCCTTTTTCATTCAAAGCTGGCAATGAATAAGAGAGCTTTTCGCTTGGGTAGGTGTTTCCCAAAATAATGCCATTCACGCTGTATTGAGCGAGCAAATCCAAAAGCGAAAGCAACTGCTTGTCTGTTAAATCTGGACTTAGTTTTGCATAAACCGCTTTGCGGCAAGGGGCGTTTTTTCTAAAATTTTCAATTTCAAAAAAAATCTCTTTCATAAAACAAGTGTCTAAATCCAAACGATCTTCGCCTGTGTTTGGGCAACTAACATTTACTTCCAAATAATCCGCTGCTTTGTAAGCTATTGAAAAAGTTTCCAGCAAATCTTGCCGCCTATTTTCTTCTGCTATCCCAGGTGTTTCTGCAACGGAAATCCCAACTGCGAATTTATTTTTGCTCGCCTTGCCAATTTGCTTTTTTACCCTCTCAGATATTTTTTCTACTCCATCGTTGTTCAAGCCCATTGAATTGTGAATAAGTCGGTTGGATTCGTCCAAGCCAACTCTTGGCTTGTGGGTGTTTCCAATTCTGAAATTTCTCGTTGCCGTGCCAACGGTTATTCCTCCAAGCCCAAGATTTGCATAATTGTTTATGCCTTTGCCATTTTTATTTGCGCCTGCGGCTAAAACTATGGGAGAACACAAATTTATAGGTTTGCTGCCATCCGAAAAATTCACAGTCATCTCTTTGCTCGAGAATCTTCCACCCCACAAAGGCGAGAATTTTGCATAAAGCCCAAGGCAAGAATGTCTGAATTCGGCTTGGTTTTTAAAAACAAATCTGATAAAGGCTAATAATTTATCGCCAAAATCAAGATTATAATCGTGGTTTTTAGGAATAATCACAAACACCTCGTCCATTTTCATATCCATTGCATTTTGGGGCAGAGCATTTCTAATTTGAGCGGAATACGCAATGCCCAAGCGAGGAACTCCTTTGAATGAGGATAAATAACGGTCGTAATAACCAGCTCCGTGGCCAATTCGTGTGCCGTCTTTTCCAAAAACAATGCCCGGAACAAGGAATACTGCGGGATGGTTTTCAGAAATAGGTAAGTCTGGTTTTGGTTCCATTATTCCAAAAGCTCCCTTTTGCATTTCGCTCTCTAAGTTTTGTATAGAAACAAATTCCATTTTCTGTTTATCTTGCACTCTTGGCAAAAGCAACCTGCCCTCATTTGCAAGTTTCCTTAAAAAAGGAACTATTTGAGGTTCAAACTTTGTTGGATAAAATGCGGCTACATAACCATTTGCCATTGCTGGATGGCTGTAAAGTTCGTTGAGCAATTTTTCTGATTCCGCCGCTCGGCTTTCTTCGCTCATAGCAGAGAGTTTCTCTTTTGCCCAATTCCTGAATTCGGTCGGAGTTTTGGGCAAAATGGCTTTGGATACCAAAGACTTCCAAATTTCTTTTTGCCACTTCATAAATTCGGCGGCTTCGAATTTTTCTTCCCAAGTATTGCCGCATAAAGAATCTGCAAGCACATTTAGCTGGCTTTGCTTTGCCAAAAGTCCTGAGTCTATTTTAAGCTGTGCGGCTTTTTCATTTCTCAACTCACGCAATTTTTCACGCAAATCTTCGTTTATATTGGTGCGAGGAGCAGCTTTGCGAGGCGTTTGCCCTGGGAATTCTTCGGGAGGAGCAGATGCCGCTTCGCTTAATTCTTTTATGAATGATTGAAGCAAAGCGCCTTTTATGTTTCGCGGCAATCGCGGCAAATTATGCTCGTTTATTTTTCCTCTGTTTTTTGCTATGGCTTTAACAATGTCTAACATTAAATAGGGGTTTAAAACTCTGTAAGAGGCAACATCTTTTTTTTGAGCAATTTTATTGCGCCAATTCCAAATTGCTCTTAGCAACTGCAATTCCAAAGGCTTAAAAGAACTTGAACCTTTTATGCGCCAAGTCTCTTTTACTTCGTTTTCTGCAATTTCGTTTTTATTTTTCTTTGAATTTATTAGCAGAGTTTCACAAGATTCGCGCAACCATTCCATACGCCCTAGTTTTTCGAGTTTTTTGCATTGAAGTTCTTTTATGGCTTCTAAATAAACCGTGTCTAACATAGCATAGTGGCACATTTCAGGAGAAAGCGGTCTGCGTGTCCAGTCTGCTTTTTGGTTTGATTTGTTTAGTTTTATTCCAAAATATTTTTCAACCAATGCTGCAAGCCCAGTTTGCTTTTCGCCCAAAAGTTTTGCTGCAATGGAAGTGTCGTAAATGCTTTCGGGGCGAAAATCGTGGAATCTGGCTAATAGGCGCAAGTCGTAGTCGCAGGCATGGAAGGTTATGTTTTTAAGAGCTTTGCATTTCCAAAGCGGTTTTATGTTGAGCTTGCAAAGAGGGTCTATCAACCAATGATATTTGCCAACGCTTATCTGTATTAGGCTCAGTTTTTCTTGGTAGTGATGCATGGAATCGGCTTCAGTATCCATAATGCAAGAGGAGGCTTGTTGCAAAATGGCAAGCATAGCCTTAAATGAGCCTCTATCGCTCACCCAGATGTATTTTGGATTTTTATCCATATAACCAGCTGCCTCCTCTTTGTATTTTGGAGCTATAAATCTGGAAAATAGAGATAAAAGAAACATTTGAGAAAAGAATCTAGAAAATCAAAAAGAACTTCTAAAATCTTAACCAAATCTTAACCAAAATACGTATTATTTGTAATCTTCAAAAGTTAAATTTAATACTGATGATAGAGGCAAAGAATATCAATTTTTACTATGGCGAATTTCACGCCCTTAAAGATATTTCCTTAGAAATAGAGGCAAATAGCGTAACTGCTTTTATTGGCCCTTCTGGTTGCGGAAAATCTACATTTTTGCGTTTACTCAACCGCATGAACGACCTTATAGCAGACACAAGGCTAGAAGGCAGCTGCCTTGTAAATGGCAAAAATATATACGACAAAAGCGTTGATGTGGATGTTCTTCGCAAAGATATAGGCATGGTTTTTCAAAAACCAAACCCATTCCCAAAATCCATTTTTGAAAATGTGGCTTATGGGCTTAAAGTAAATAGAATGGGCAACAAAGCCGAAATTAGCGCACGAGTGGAGCAATCACTCAAAGACTCAGCCCTGTGGGACGAAGTTAAGGATAAACTGGGCAAATCCGCTTATGAATTGTCTGGCGGGCAGCAGCAACGTCTTTGCATTGCACGTGCTTTGGCGGTTAAACCATCGGTTATACTTATGGACGAGCCAGCATCTGCCCTTGACCCAATTTCCACTTCAAAAATAGAAGACCTTATTTACAATCTTAAAAAGGATTATACCATTGTTATAGTCACTCACAATATGCAGCAAGCAGCTAGAGTGAGCGATAAAACAGGCTTTTTTATGCTTGGCGAACTCATTGAATTTGACGAAACAAAGAGAATGTTTATAGATCCGAAAAAAAAGCAAACTCAAAACTACATCACCGGAAGATTTGGTTAAAACAGGAGTTTTTATGGAAAAAGCAAAGCACAACGAAACAGAGTTAAAAGCACTCAAAGAAGAGATGAGCCACATGTGGCGTCTTGTTCTCTCTCAACTTCAAAAATGCAAGCTGGCATACCTCACCAATGACACGGAGCTTGCCAGAGAGGTTGTAAGTCGTGAAAAACGAGTGAACACATTTGAACTTAAAATAGACAGCGATTGTGAAAATTACATAGCTTTATTTGCTCCCGTTGCCGTGGATTTGAGACTTGTGCTATCACTTATGAAAATAAGCAGCGCACTTGAACGCATAGGCGATTTTGCCGAAGGCATTGCAAAGCACGTTATAGTAGAGGATTTTCATCCGATAACTGCAAAATTAAAAGAAGATTTGAAAATTGAAACTATGTTTGACACGGTAATTTCAATGCTTTCAGACAGTTTTTCGGCTTTAGAATCTGAAAACACCAAACTTTCTGGCAAAATTCTACAAAAAGACGACGAAGTGGACTCGCTTTTTTTGGAAGGCAAGGAATTTCTAGCGAAATATGTTCAAAAAGAATCTTCGCATAGCAAATGCGTTTTGGAAACTCTGTTGGTTTTGCGCAAGTTAGAGAGAATAGGCGACCATTGCAGCAATACCGTTGAAGAAATTGTTTTTTACATAGATGCCAAAGTTTTAAAACACGTTAAAAGCAGGGAATAGCAACTTTTACTATATTCCATTTAATGGAACGCCCGGAACATAAGGAAAACTATTTTCTTACCACACTCTTCACCATCCTCTTCTCCATAGGAATCTTTTACACATTCAAAGCTTTGTTGCCAGAGACGCTTTTTGCAAAACCTGTGCATAAAGAAAAAAACAATAATATAGTTGTTGATAGCTTAATGCTTCTCGCTATGGCTGAACCAGCAACCGAAATTGACAATACTGTTGTGGCTGAATATACCCCCTTTGGCGGATTGGTCAACTTCTTTCAAAAACTCTTCACGTTGGAGCAAACAAAAAAAGGTTCTGTGCGAATAGCATATTTCGGTGATTCTATGATAGAAAGCGACCTTATAGTTCAAGATATTCGCAAAGACTTCCAAAGAAAATTCGGTGGGCAAGGAATAGGGTTTATCCCGCTCAGCAGCCTGTCGCCTTTTTTCGGCGGGTCTATACGATTCGAATATTCCCCAGAGTGGAACACATATTCTGAATTTGGTTCGAAAAAATCACCCTCATCACTTGGTATAAGTGGCTATGTTTCCTATGCAGATACTGGCGTTTCGGTTTGGACACGCTACGAGAATGGTTCTTCTTCACTTGCACACCCAACGCTTTTCTACGGTCGCTCAAACAACAGCAATGCTAAAATGACTATCACTACCGACAATGGTGTTGTAGAGTCTGTTTCGTTGAAACCAACTGGAATTCTAAATAAACAATCCTTGGCTTCGTGGCCTCGTGAATTGAAAATTCAATTTTATAACGCAGAGTCCATTCCGTTCTACGGTGTTAGTTTTTCTGGTGTGAGTGGAGTGAATATAGACGATTTTGCACTCCGCAGCAATTCAGGACTGCCGCTGGGAAATCTCAATACATCGTTGATGAATGCTTTTCAGCGAGAGTTGAATTACGATCTCATAGTATTGCAGTTTGGGGCAAATGTGTTGAATCCAGAGAGAGCAGAGTATAATTGGTATGCAAATAGAATGATATCGGTTGTGAACCACTTGAAAAAATGTTTTCCTGATGTAGATATTTTGGTTATCTCACAGGCCGATAAAGCAACGAAATATGGAACGGAAATAAAAACCGACACTACACTTGCCGCATTAATCCGAGCGCAGGAAAAATATGCACGCAATACGGGGTCTGCTTTTCTCGACTTGTTCCAGTTGATGGGTGGGGAAGGGTCTATGGTTAAATGGGCGAGTGAAACTCCGCCGCTTGCTCGTTCAGATTTCACTCATTTTAACGAAAAAGGTGCAAAAAAAATCGGTCATCTTATTTTTGAAAAATTGAATCAGGAATATGAAAATTTCAAAATAAAAAACAATTTATATGCGGAGAAAGAAGGGGGAAAAAATGAATAGAATATTCTTTTGTTTGGTGATAACTCAGGTGCTATATGCTCAAATGCTAAATGCGCCACTTCTATATCCTTTTTTTGAAAAACTTGCCCATTTGGAGAAGAATAAAGATGGAAAAATCAACATAGTCCATGTTGGCGATTCGCATATTCAATCCGAGCCTTTCATAAATGCTATACGCAAACCGCTGCAACAGCAATTTGGAGATGGTGGGCGTGGATTTATATTTCCATACACTCTTAACAAACAAGTTGGTATGCCTTACTATTTTGCCACAAATGCTGCTTGGCAAACGTGCAGGAACAGCCAACCTTCTAAATGTGCTATTGGTACAGAATTTGGATTATCCGGTTATGGGTTCTGCACCAAAACGGAACCATTTGTATTTTCGGTGGAAGCTAGTGAAGATAAGTATAAATTTAACACAATAAAAGTGGTGTCTCCAATAAGCTCTTTCTATAACATAGCAACAGTAGATATGAATATGAAGCCCATTATACACAAGCAGAAACCGAGCATTACTTTGCACAGGGTTAAAAGAGGAGAAACTTTAGACCTAATTGCGAAAAAGTACAATGTTTTTTCAGCGACCATTAAGAAAGAAAACAAAATGAGGTCTAATAATATCTATGTGGGAAAAAATTTGCGCATCCCTATAACGGTAACCGAAACCAGCGTTGACACATCTATATTTCGCTCACTTGAATATAAATCGCAGGAGCCTTTAATTTCGGTGTATCATCAGGACAAACCTATTTCTACAATATACCTGCTCCCAACAAGAAAACAAAGTCTTTACAACCTCAATGGATTAGTTGTTGAAAAAGATTCTCCGGGTCTTATCTATCACAGTATAGGTTCAATAGGGGCTATGGCGTCTAATTACAATGAGACTCCCTTGTTCTTTAAGCAACTTCCTGTGCTAATGCCCGACCTTATTATTGTATCGTTTGGAACTAATGAATCTTATAGCAGTATTTCGGCAGAGAAATATATTGAGCAGATTGAACAGTTCATCAAGAATATCAGAATGTTTTGCCACAATGTTCCGATAATAATAACCACGCCGCAAATTTCACTGCTGCGTAACAAAAAGTTTAACACATATATCTTAGAATATTCAAACGCTCTGGTGCGAAAAGAGGATGTTGCTATATGGGATTTATATTCTTTTCTAAATAGGCTCATGGGGCCAGAAAAAGACATTGCAGCAACGAAAATATCTAAAGATTACGTACACTATACTGGCGAAGGGTATATCAATCAGGGAACAGCGTTTGTCCAAGACTTTCTCAATGAATACGAAAATTATAAACGGAGCCGTGAATGACCTCTTGGTTTGTGTATGACCCTAAAGCCCCGTTGTTGTTTAGCAGCAGTCTGTTTATGGGGCTGTTCATAGTTTTTTATCTGATATATATATATACTTACAATTTCAACCGTTTTCGCACCATATATGTTTTGCTCTTTTCTTTTTTCTTTTACTACAAAGCAGGCGGAATGTATTTCATTTTGCTCATCGTTTGTTCTATTCTCAACTATTTTTTATCCAAATTTTTGCACAAGGCAAAAAAACCAAAAATAAGAAAATTTCTTGTAACGCTTTTAGTAGTGATGAATTTGGGAATTTTGGTTTACTATAAATACACTAACTTTATTATAGGGAATATCAATGCGGTTTTTAACGGGGATATTCCATTTCAAAATATCATATTGCCTATAGGAATTTCTTTTTTCTTGTTTCAGGCGATTAGCTATGCCATAGATGTTTACAGAAGGGAAATTGAGCCTGCTAATAATTTGCTGGATTTTTCCTTTTATCTATGCTTTTTTCCGCAGTTGGTGGCTGGTCCAATAGTTCGTGCCAAGGAATTTTTGCCGCAAATGTATAAAAAAATAAATCTTACAAGAGAAGAAATGGGAAGGGCTTTATTTTTAATTATGGCTGGGCTTATCAAAAAATCGGTTATCTCGGATTATATTTCGCTCAATTTTGTGGACAGAATATTCAGTGCCCCCAACAGCTACACCGCAATAGAAAATTTGCTGGCTGCTTATGGATATGCCATTCAAATCTATTGTGATTTTTCGGGTTATTCCGATATGGCCATAGGTATAGCCTTGTTGATGGGGTTCAAACTTCCTGTCAATTTTCTCACACCATATAAATCAAAATCCGTGACCGAGTTTTGGAAACGGTGGCATATCTCTCTTTCTTCTTGGCTTCGCGACTATCTGTATATTTCGCTGGGCGGCAACCGCAAAGGGAAAACTCGCACCTATGTAAATTTATTTTTAACTATGCTAATTGGGGGATTGTGGCACGGAGCGGCTTGGAGGTTTGTTGTTTGGGGCGGCTTGCACGGAGTGGCACTCGCTATTGAACGCCTGCTTAGATCGTATATTAAAATACCGCAAAATATACTCACTCGCATATTCACGCGTATTATCGGTGTAATTATAACTTTCCATTTTGTAACCTTTGCCTGGGTATTTTTCCGTGCGCAGGATTTTAGCACAGCTATTGACCTTATAGGTATGGTGAGCAAGATAGACTTTGAAGAGGAGCATTGGCTTGCGGTGATTGATGCGTATAAAAATGTTATGATTATGTTGTTAGCTGGATTTATTATGCATTTTTTGCCGAATTTCTTTGTGCAGTGGCTACAGAAAATTTTTACCATTTTGCCCGTTTTTGCAAAGGCCTTGGTCATAGGGCTGGTTTTATGGCTGGTACACGCAACTGCCTCCAGCGAAATCCAGCCTTTTATTTATTTTCAGTTTTAAATTAGGTTCAGACAGAAGTAGCCTTTCTCTTGATATAAGTGTTTACAAGCAACAGAGGAAAAGCCACCAGCAAACCAGCTTGGGTGGTTAAAAGAGCCTCTGAAATTCCGTCTGCGAGCAGTACGGGGTTGCCAAAGCCAAAACGTTCTATGGTTTCAAAAGTGTGAACCATGCCCATAACGGTTCCGAGTAGCCCAAGCAGGGGAGCCACTGCGGCAAGAGAGGCTATATTTTTGGAATGTTCCTTTTTTCCCGTTAAAACCAAAATCCAAGCAATCCAACCCACAGCAAAAATAACGGGCATAACAATCCCGCCCCTGCGAAGCAAATCAAAAACCTGTTCATAAACGTGAATTAGGGACATAGTTGTAAGTTAGTAAATCTATATTTACTCTATGAAAAAGTTCATTTTGTTATTAGCGGTTGCAGTCCTTAACCTTTTAGGCTGCAAAGAAGAGCCCGTTCCGAAAGGCACAAATTTCTCTGATTTGTTCAAATCAGTTGAACCAAAAGACATACCCCAAGATGTTTTTACGCTTATAGGCAAAGATTTTGCTGTGCTAACTGCAGGTAAAAAGGAGCATTACAATTCTATGGTAGCTGGCTGGGGAGGATGGGGAATTCTGTTCAGCAAGCCAACTACATTTTTAATGTTGCGTTCAAGCCGCTACACCCTTGAACTTATGCGCAAGGAGCAGAGTTACACTATGGCTTTTTTTGACCCTGAATACAAAAACGATATTCTGGAATTTGGAAAGCAATCTGGGCGCGATAGCGATGAAAAAATGAGAAACACCAGACTAACCGCTGTGGAAACGCCAACTGGCAATATGTCTTTCAAAGAGGCAAAGTTGATAATTGAATGTAAGCTGGTTCAGGTCACCACAGTTTCACCAGAGGACTATTACACAGAGGATAGCAAAAAATTTGTTGTGGATGCCCAAGCCGAAACTGGGGCTTATCACAAAGTTGTGTTTGGTGAGATAACTGGGGTTTGGGTTAGGAAATAGTCATTTTAAGAGTTTCCTTCCCTGTACCTCTGTCAATATGCTCATTTGTTGTATAGCAATTTTGTTCAATCGCAATAAGCGTTCTTTTTGCGAAATACCATCGTTGATTAAGACCGCATTGATATTTTCCATATTTGATAGACAAATTAGTTCGTTGATAGAAGCGTAATCGCGGATATTTCCTTTTTCATCAGGATTTTTTTCTCTCCATTCTTTTGCCGTCTTGCCGAATAGAGCTATGTTTAAGACATCCGCTTCATCGGCATATATAGCCGATGCTTGTTTCTGAGTAAGTTCTTTTGGAATGAGGTTTTGCTTAACAGCATCAGTATGGATATGGTAATTAATTTTTGCCAATTCCCGCTTTGCAGACCAACCTAATAGTTTTTGCTCGTTGTCTTTTAGTCGCTGGAATTCTTTGACTAACAACAACTGAAAGCGCGGACTTATCCACATACCGAAATGAAACGCAATATCTTTATGAGCATAAGTTCCGCCATAACGTCCTGCTTTTGCGGTTATTCCAATTGCACCAGTTCTCTCAATCCATTGCTTTACAGATAGAACAAAGTTATTACTTCCTGCCATATTTTTAATTGTACCGAATTCGGTATAATTAAAATTTGGGTTAAACAGAATTTCCCATTCTCCAATATACTCAATTGTACTTTTCACACTAAGCCATTTGATAATGATATGTTCCTCCATTTGGCTATGTGCTATATCGGTGAGAGAGATATAATCTTCATCACATATTTGAATTATTGATATTTCATTTTTTTGAACAATAATTTTTGACATAATGTTTCCTTTAAAGACCTATGAGTGTAATATAGAAAAGTTACGTCATAGCACGGAGGACGATGCTTACGCCGCTTACAGCCGGAACATGAACTACGACGACGTAGCTGTGGACAGGGGCTACAGCGGTAAGTCCTACTTTTTGTCAGTGCGTTGTGTCCAGGACTAGGGCGTTGTATTAAGACAAAAAGGCATTTTTCTACATTTCCATTATGTCTATCAGGAGCCACAAATTGTTTTACATAATCTTCCTCATACCCTTTGTTCTAGCACTCACCAGTTGCGGACCCACAAGAGTTCCAGTGGAAGTGGATAGATTGCCAACGTTGAATACAGCTGGCATCAAACGCATAGCCGTTATGCCATTTGAAGCCGATAACCCTTCCTATAATGCTTTGGCTTTGTATGCAACTTCTGTAGCAACCGATAGAATTCGCGAAACGGAGCGTTTTACTTTGGTGGATGCCTCTGAAGTACGGCATATTCAAAGAAGAAGGCAAAACGTTGAAAACTATGTGGATGCTATGTTCATTGGGCGAATAATACGAACAGCTACAGAAAAAGATTCCAAAACATCGCAACATAAAGACAAAAAAGGAAATACTTATAATTCCACCACTTATTATACCAAAGTGGAAATAGAGTTTAGTTATTCCATTAAAATGGCTAGAGATGGAAGTCTTATAGGGCCTATTTCAAGAAAAGGAGTTGCAAGTGCCTATAGCTCAGAAGGCTATCCTTCCGCAGACGAACTTTTGAGAGATGCCCTTACTTCTCAGATGGCTTTTATTCGCCAAGATATTGCTCCCTATAAAAGCAGAGAAATGCGTACCCTTGCAGAAGATAAAACAGAAGACTATGTTTTGAAAACTGAAATGAAAGAGGCACTTGCACATGTGAAAGCTCAGAATTACAAACTCGCTCTTCAATCTTATCTTGGAATTTATGAACGGTATAAAAGTCCAGCGGCAGGGGAGAACGCCTCCATTATCTATGAAGCACTTGGCGATACAGAATCTGCGCTTAACATTATACGCAGAGTTTACAATGATACGGGAAATCCCACAACGCAATTGGTAATTGCCAGACTGAGCAAAATTTTAGACGACAAAGCAAAACTTTCTGCAAGCGATCAACAAGACCCGATTAACAGAGTTACCGCATTTGCAAGCGAAGAAATACAAAAAGTTCTTCCCAGTGGTACGGTTGTGTGGCTTTACAATAATTCACCTAGAAATGCTATGGTAGAGGCTGTTGTTGATAACCTAACCTCAGGTTTTATTCGGAAGGGCATAGGCGTTGTGGATAGGCAAAATACCGCATTGGTTGCAGCCGAGCAAAGGCTTCAATTATCTGGTGCCGTGAGTGATGCGGAAATGGTGAAAATTGGCAATGCCGCAGGCGCAAAAATAATTGTAATTATAGGTATAACAGGTTCTGGTGCTATGCGCCGTTTGCAAGTTCGTGTGCTAGATATTGAAAGAGGAATTCCTATTATGCAAAGCAACACAGATGAAAGGTGGTTGATGTGAAATTTAAATCAATTCATATAGATTTACCTGCATGGATGCAACAATCTTTGCTTGATGCACCAGAATTTTTCGCAACGCATAATGAGCGTATGAAGTTTGCCATTGACCTGTCAAGGCAGAATATAGAACATAATACTGGGGGTCCATTTGGTGCCGCTGTATTTGATATGGATAGCGGTCGGCTTATAGCTGCTGGTGTGAATATGGTCACCACAGCATGTTTTTCAATTGCTCACGCAGAGATTGTTGCATTGGCACAAGCACAAGCCATTCTTGGCAATTTTAATTTGGGTGGTAAGGAGATGCCGCGTTGTGAGTTGGTAACGACTACCGCTCCCTGCGCTATGTGTCTCGGTGCGATTCCGTGGTCTGGTGTGCGTATGCTCGTGTGTGGCGCACGAGATGAAGATGCTCGGGCTGTGGGATTTGACGAAGGATCGAAACGATTAGACTGGATAGACGAACTTAAGGTTAGAGATATTGATGTAGTCTGTGACGTGTTGAGAAGCGAAGCAGCGACTGTTCTTACGGATTATGTCAAGAATGGTGGAATTGTGTATTAAATCCCAGCCAAATATTCCTGCTCGGTTTGACCTGGTGTTGGGACAAAAATAGCTTTTGCTTTTAACAAGGCTAAATCCATAATGGTGGAATAACCAGAGCGGCAAAGCACAGTTTTGCTCGCCAAAATTACTTCCCGTAAATCCGCTGCTCCAAGATGGTTGAAGGTTGGAAAGGGCAAATTCAGAGTTTCTGTTTCATTTGGCAAACCACGTATCAAACAATGATTGCCGGGTTTTTCAGATAAAAATTTAATGGCGTATTTTTCAAATGCGCTTCTATGAGGTTCAGGGCCAGAAATCAAAGCCAAAATATCGTATCTTTTTTTTGGAACGGGTGCTTTCAAATCCAGTCTAGACAAAGGGCCTATGTATTTTATTTTTTCGCTTTTATATGAAGGGTGGCTCAGTTTGCCAGCAAGTCCGGGGAATTTTTCATAGTCTGGAACCCATATTTCGTCAAAATTTTTCATTATGTTTTTATGCCAATTCTCCCCAATTTTTTCAAAAATCGTAAAGGGTTTGGGGAAGGCTATTCGCAGTTGATGCGTTATATATATGGATTTTATTTTTTTGCAGAAAAAACCAAAGCGGTTGTCGCTTATGGCAAGGGTGTATTTTTGCTTTTCGCACATTGAAGTTAGCCACTTATTTTCTTCTTTCATTATTTTTTTTATACGGGGAATTTGGCTGAAAATCCAAAAAGGCATTTGCCAGCCGTATCTTGGATATTTTATATCATAAGCTGGGGCTTCGTGCAAAACTAAATTTGGAAATTCTTTGGCGAAAAAATTTTTATGGCTCATTGCGCTGGCTATTTCCACCTCTGCGCCCTTTTCCAAATATGAACGTATAATAGGGCAGCATCTAGTTGCATGACCCAAACCCCAGTCCAAGGGAGATATTATTATTTTCTCGCTCATTCTTCCAAAACAGAACTGAATTCAGCTTTTAGCTCTTTGTTTTCTGGATACAATTTAAAAATTTTTTCTATGGTTTGTTTGGCTTCGGTTTTTCGCTTTTTTTGGATATATTCGTAAACTATGTTTTGCAAACCGTAAATAGCCTCTTTGTTCCCGTGCCTGCCTGCGAGCAAATAGGCGTTTTCTGCTCTGTCTAGCCATCCAGTTTCAAAAGCAAGGTTTCCCAAAAATATGGAGGCATCGGTGAAGTTGGAATCCATTTGCACAATTTGGTTTAGCACATCTATTGCGAGGTAGGGTTTTTGGTCTTCTGCTAGGCAGTCTGCCAATTTGTATAGCAATTCTTTGTCCCTTGGTTTGATTGCAATGGCCTCTCTGTAAGCAGCAATGCTTGCTGGAAAATTTTTATTCAATCTGTGAATATCGCCGAGGTATGTTAAAAAGTCCGTTTCACTAAGATTTTTTAAATAAGACCCTCTAACTAAATTTGCAGCGGCTTCAAATTCTTCCATAGCGATGTGAATTTCGCTTTGTTGATAGACAAGGGACATATCTGCAGAATCTATTTGCCTAGCTTTTTCTATTGCCGCCAGCGCGCCAACATTGTCTCCAGTTTTTTGATAAGCCTCTGACAAATAAACCCAGGCAGAAGCGTTTTTTGGATCTAAACTAAGTGCCCTGCGATATGCGGCAATACTCTCCGGATATTCGCCAATTCTGTAAAGCACAGCCGCCAAATTTGCAAGTGCTGGAGCAAACTCACCATCAGAAAAATTCACCGCTTTGCGATATGCCGCCGCCGCTTCGGGAAGTTTATTTAGCTGAAAAAGACTATTGGCCGTGTTGAAACTCGTAGCAATAGGATTTGCTCCCCTTTCTTCTGCTTTGCGATATAACAAAATAGCCTGCGCATATCGCCCGTTATTGTATAGCGCATTGGCTTGAGTCAAAATCTGGTCTGCGTTTTGAGTCTGCGCAAATGCTATCTGAACTACAATCAATAGGATTATAAGCATACTCACTCCCTGAACTTAACCTCAAAAGCTTGTTCCATGCCGCAAAACGGAACGGAGGCTCCGCTTTTTTTGGCTGGGGAAAATTGCATTCCCATTATAGCATCCCTTCCAGCATTTGAAAGCCCTTTTCCAGCAGGGGTTTCTTCTATTATGCGTATATCATAAGGTTTTCCAGTTGCGTTAACGCAAAATGAAACTCTGAGGTGTGCATTTATTTCTCCATCTCTTATGGCTTGGGGTGCATTGAATTTTGGCGAACTTTTCAAGGAAGGTTTTTCATCCACATCGCCGCTATTATTATTACCGCCGCCGCTTTGCATAGCGACCAACTCGTTTGGGATAAAGGCTCCTCCGCTGCCTCCAACAACATCTAAATTCATTGCAAATCTCGGTCCCGATTTTGGTGTTCTGCTATTCATAGTTTGCCTGCTCGGTTTGCGTGTGGTTTCTTTTGGCTTTGGAGGTTCTGGCGGTTTTTCGGGATTTATTGTTTTAACTTCTGTTTTTGCGTAGGTTCTCTCTGTTCTAAAATTTCCTTTTATGAGCATATTCAAAACTGGAATGGAAAAAACCAAAAAAACGCTTGTTAAAGCGGCGATTATAAAAATGACAAATTTGCGTAGAGTTTTCATTTAATGCCGAATTGCAGTCATTATAAAACACACGCATTCGCCGCGCCGTACAAGCTAATGGAATAATCCTTTATCAAATAAACTGGTGTTTGCATCAAAAGTGGCTTTATGTTTTTGTTGTAAGCCATTTCGTAATATTTCATAAACAGATTATCGAGGGTAAGCCAGCGAAGTTCTTTTTGCGCAACTCCACCTGCCAAATACAAACCTCCAAAAGGCAAAAGAAGCGTAGAAATATCGCCTGCATAGCGAGCAAGCATTTTAACAAATAAACGGAGCATAGAGGCAGCAATAGGGTCTGAATCCGAAAGTTTGGAAATTAATTTTGGCCTATCGGTTGATTTTGCATTTTCAATCTCTGTCCAAGCATCGCTCTTTGGCAAGCCTTTTGTGTCTCTATGCCATTCATAAAGATGTTGGATTCCCGTACCTGAGACTAGCACCTCAACATCTGGAACTTCGCCGAGCCGCTTTACCATATAATCTCTGAAAGACTGGCTTTCTTCATCAAAGGGAGCAAAAGTTAAATGCCCGCCTTCGGAGGAATTTGGAATATAGTTTGTGCCAGTCCAAGCTAAATATCCCGCGCCCAAACCAGTTCCGGGACCAATCACTGCTTTGGTTGCTTTGCGAGGCTCGCAAATTGAGCCGTCTGTGTGCTTAAAGGCAAAAATCTGTTCTGGATTATTCACGTCCAAAGTTGGTATGCCATAGCTTATGCCCAAAAAATCGTTGATTATTTTTAAATCTATGCTTAATTCCTTTGAAAGTTCGTTGCCATCTATATTCCAGCTTAGGTTTGTCATTTTGCACACATTTTGCGCAACAGGCCCGGCAGCACACACACAACCTTTGCTTGCTACCAAATCTGCCCTCTCTTGCTTTGCCGCACTGAAAAGCTCTTTTATAGGTTCGGCAAGTCCATCAATTTCACCAGACGGAAAAACAGCCTCTACCACAATGGTGAGTTTTTCGCCTTTTATGCCTACCAATGCCAAATTTGTATTGGTTCCGCCAATATCGCCTGCCAAAACAAGGCGGTCAAAAGAAGCATCCTTGTTTTGCCACTTGAGTTTCATTTTGTCTTTGCAGTTTATTTTCGCAGCCATAAAAACCTCTAGGGGAAATGTAGAAATTTTCTAAGTTACTAAGCCCGCTATGGAAATTGCCCAACAATACAGATTTGATACCTTTGCAGCCGGAGAGTCTTCAAGGCTGGCTTTCGCTGCTTGCAATGCAGTGGCCGAAAACGGTGAATCTCACGGCAATCCTTTGGTTTTGATAGGCGGAACAGGGCTTGGAAAAACACACCTGCTACATTCAACGGCAAATGCCTTGAATTCAAAAAAAAGCGGTTTAAGGATAATTTGCGCAACTGCTTTGGAATTTTACGAGGAATATGCGAAAAATGCGCAGCAAATAAAAGAAAACCCTTCGCAGATGGAAGAAATGGCCTCAAAGTTTCGTAGCGCAGATGTGCTGATATTGGATGATTTGCAAAATATTGAGAGGAAATTTGAATCGCAGCACGAGTTGCTCCAGATATTCAACATTTTGTTGCTTGCCGGCAAACCTATAATAGTAGCTTCCCAAGTTCCCATATCCAGCATAGAGAGCTTAGACGAATCACTCAGGTCGCGTTTGACTGGTGGCTTGTCTATTCAAATTTCTGTGCCGACTTTCGCAGACAGGCTCGCAATTTTGCAAAAAAAATTCGATATGATTGGACTAAAGGTAAACGAAACTGTTTTGCAATTTTTGGCAGAAAAAACAGGTGGCTCCACAGTACACGACTTGGAAGGGATAAGAAATACCATAGGCTTTAAGGTTAAGCAAATAAATAAAAATGCAGATTTAGAAATGGCTTCTGAAGTTTTGGAAGAGCATTTTTCAAATACGCATAGAACCATCTCTATGGAAACAATAGTAAAAACTGTGGCTACCTATTATGGCATTTCGCTTGAAGTTCTCAAACAAAAAGGACGCGGGAGCAAGGAATCTGTTTTAACTCGCCAAGTTGCAATGTATTTTTTGCGCAACGAATTGAATAAAAGTTTTGAGCATATAGGAAAATATTTTAACCGCGACCATTCCACCGCTCTTTATGCTTGCAAGCTAGTGGAAAAGAAAATGAAAAATGAAATGCCTTTTAATTTGGAAATAAAGAGAATAAAGAAAAGTCTGTATGAATAATGAATTTGCAGCAAACAAGCAAGTGAGCTTTTTGCAAAACGGAATTAGCATAGCAACCGATTTGGTGCCCAGTGCTTCTTCTGTATATGCAGGTTTGTGGTTGCCAATAGGTTCTGCCTCGGAAAATTCAAATAATAGCGGACTTAGCCATTTTTACGAACACTTGGTTTTTAAGGGAACAAAAAATTATTCGGCATTTCAAATTGCAAAAGAGATAGAAGACTTGGGAGGAAATTTAAACGCTTATACTTCAAGAGATGCAACCTGTTTTTACATTCACATTGCAAAGGAACATTTGCAAACAGCAATACGGGTTTTGGCAGCCTTGGTTATGGAGCCAAAATTAACATCTAGCGATTTTGCAAAAGAGAGAGATGTTATTATAAAAGAGATTGCAGCAATAGAAGATAATCCCGAAGAACTTTCAGATGATTTTTTCCACAAAGCGCATTTCAAAGGTTGTAGCCTTGCGCTCCCAATAGCGGGTTCATATAAATCCGTTAAAAATCTTTGTGTTGAGGATATTCGCAAGCGGCAAAAATTTATTTTAGAGGAATTGCCCATTTTAGTAAGCGTTGCCGGAGCAGTTGAGCATAATAAATTGGTAAAAATCTGCAAAAAATTCTTTTGCAAAAAAAAGGGTGCAGGCAATCAGTTGAGTGTTGCATATTCTGCAAATTCTGGAGTGGAAATGCGGCAAAAAGAAGTTCAGCAGTCAACGGTTTTGTGGGGAACATCTTGCGAGGGTTTGGAGGCAAAGGAACTCAGGGCATTGCAAATATTCAATCATATTTTTGGTGATGGATTTTCCAGCAGGTTGTTTCAAAACATAAGGGAAAAATACGGGCTTGCTTATTCCATAAATTCCTCTTTTGGGAATTTTATCCAAAAAACAGAGAATAAAAAAAGTTTGGCCTCTTTTCAAATTTTCTTTGCCACTGAGCAGCAAAATGTGGAAAGGGTTGCAGATTTTATTCGCAAAGAGATGAAATCTTTTTTGAGGAATGGTTTTTCAAAAAACGAATTGGAAAAGGCAAAGCAGGGAATTATAGGTTCATATAAACTTTCCAGAGATTCTCTTAGCAGTCGCCAAAGCCGCCTTGCTCGTCAAGTGCTCAGATATGGACACCCCATAGACATAAGCAAAACGGAAACTCAAATAAACAAAATGGAAGCTGATTACATTGAATCTTTCATAAAAAAATTTGCAATCAACTCCAAATGGACTTTTGCCGCTGTTGTGCCTAAAAAAACGACTAGCGTCGATTTTTCTTCTTCAATAACGGCTTGATTTTAGATGTTTTTGCTTTAGCTTTAAGACTTCCTTCCTCTCCCCAGCAGTCGGAGTCGTCGGGATTATAGTCGCAGTAGTCATTTTCAAGAAAATCTTCGGGCAGAATGTCTGCTAGACAATCGTAGTAGGATTCGTATAACTTATCCAAAAGGTCATAGTACGCATATCCATAGTTCGGATACCCATATTCATCCTCTCCTGGATATTCGTTCACCGCCTTTTTGCAAGCAGTTTGTTTTTGGGCTTTGGTAGGCTCAGAAAATTTGCAGGATTGACCCTTATAGCTCGTTTCCTCACCCGTTTTGGTTATTTTTTTCGTTATCTTATCTGAACCTTTAGTTATCTCTATTGTATTGCAGTTAACAACTTTATCTTTCCATCCGTTCCCATAATCTAACTCTATACGTGTGTCTGTAAGACATTCATCGCGAGTAAATGTGATCTTTGAGTCAGTAAAAACCACTTTTGTAATATCATAGTTACGCTTGCACACCATTCCAGGCTCATAACCGTATTCTTCTAAATAGCAAGAAGTAGCTTTGTTTCTTGTCCTTGTCCAAGTGCCTTTAAGTTCATTTGAGGAGCCTTTGAATATAAGCGTATCTATAAGCTCACCCCACATATTGGATTCGTCTCCCCAAGTCATAATGTTATTATCTATTGAGTATTCTAGGGACATTTCAATAGAATCTTTTGTGGTTTCAAGCCCACTTTCTTCGCAGCGAGAGTATTCATACGGTACAAAATACGAAAAACGTTCTTCGTCTTGCTCAGTCAAAGTATAAGTTTCTGTTGCGCCGCCGCTACCAGAGTTGTTTCCGTTGTTGCTATCGCTGGAGTCTCCACCGCTAGGTCCATCTTTGCTGCTGCTTGATTTTTTTCCGCTGTTATTACTGCTGCTGGAATCATCTTTGCTTTCATCGTTTAGGATTGAGCAGGATAGGGTTAGAGCAGCGGCAATGCTTGCCACTAGAATGATTTTGAACTTGTTCATAAAACCTCTTATTTAATGTTTAAGAGTAATGTAGCAATTTTAATAACAAATCATTTACAAAATCTTGGAAATTTCTTCTTTAACCGCATTTTTTAGCATTTCGCTGCTCAGTTTTTCTATTTCTTCTGCGGGTATAATTTTATGTGGAATAATTTTGATTTCGCCTGGGTAAAGGGCAATGCCGTTTTTAGGCAGAACTTTATGGGTATTTATTAGCGTAATTGGAAATACCGGTGCCCCAGTTTCTTTTATTATGCGGAATATGCCGTTTTTGAATGGCAAAAGCTCTCCGTTTTCAGAGCGCGTTCCCTCTGGAAAAACCATTATGGGGAAATTTCTCGAAAGCCTGTTCTTAATTTTATTTGACAAGTCCATATTTGCCTGCGGATTTCCGCGCACAACGGGAATACTGTTGGTATGGGTTAAAAGTTGCCCGAAATATGGAATTTTAAATAGGCTTTTTTTTGCAAGAAATGCGCAGGGGAAAGTTTTGTAGAGTATAACAGGGACATCTATAAAACTCTGGTGATTGCTCAAGATAAAACAAGTGCTGCCTTTTTCTGGCAGAGTTCCTTCCATTTTTACCTTTATGCCAAACAAAAAAAACACAACTGCAAAAAATGGCTTGGTTATGAGCACAAATTTAGTCCATTGTCTAGTTATGGCGCAAAATGAAAACCAAGGTGGGATAACTGTAACCAACCCTATGGCTAGAGACAGGTAAAAAAGAAAACCTAAAATATTTGCTCTGATTGTTTTCATAAAGACATTTTGAAAGGATCTGAATCTTGTGGAGAATCTAAAAGCGGCTTGAAGATTGCATATTTACTTTTTTTGCTGTTGGGAAGCCATTTATCAAGAATTTCATTTAATTTTGGCAATTCTATGGGCTTGGTTAGCAAATCATTCATCCCGTTTTGCAAGAACATGTTTCGCATACCTGCTGCATTGGCGGTAAGTGCTATTATTGGTAAATTCGCAAAATATTCACCTGATATTTTTCTTATTATTCGCGTTGTTTCAATCCCATCTAATCCCGGCATCATGTGATCCATAAAAACAATATCGTATTTTGTATTTTTAATTTTTTCAATAGCGGCTTTGCCATTTGTGCAGGTGTCTATACACATCATATAAGCAGCCATCAAACCTTCTGCAACCATAAGATTTGTGGATATATCGTCAACTATCAACACTTTTACATCAGTGGTCACAAAGGTTCTGCTTTCATCAACATTTTCTTCTAAATTTTTGTCATCATTTGCTTCATTCAAAATATTTGCAATGGAAATTACGTGAATGGGCAAAATAATGGTCTTTGCGTATTTTTCATACGCAATATCGTTGAATTTTTTAATTATAACAAAATTCGGATCAACGCCAAGTGCCCAAGATGTCTTTTTTGCCTGAGCAAATATCTCGGCAGAAACAAATACAAAAGAATAAGATTTTTTCAATTCGGAACAAAATACATTGTAATTTTCAACACGCGTACATTCAACGCTTAAATCACCTAGAATTTTGAGAATTGAATTTGCATATATATCATTTGTTTCGTACAATAAAATTTTCTTTTTGTCTGGGTTTTCTACAGAAGCAATTTTTTCGCATTGCTCAACCATAAGCTGAGGGATTTTTATTGTGAAGGTAGAGCCTTTGCCATAAACACTGTCAACTGATATGCTGCCTCTCATCGCCTCGCATAGACTTTTTGTTATTGTAAGCCCAAGGCCTGTTTCGAAAATCTTGCTCTTATCTTCTTGTTTAATGCCCACGCCAGTATCTGAGATTTCTATTATTAAAAGCAGGGTATTGTCTTCTTGAATTTTTTTGTGCATAGTTATGGAAACACAACCCTTACTGGTGTATTTAAAAGCATTGTCCAATATATTTAACAAAATTTGCCTTATTCGCAGCTCATCTCCTATCAACTTGCTCGGAATATTGCTGTCTATATCCACAACAAAATGAACCTCGCTTTCTACTGTTTTAATTTGTATTATGTTTATAATATCGTGAATTAGAGAGTCAACATCGTATTTTGCCGGCATCATTTCCAAATGCCCAGATTCTATTTTTGAGAAATCTAAAATATCACTGATTATAGAGAGTAAGTCATCGCAGGCTTTTTTAATGGATAACATATAACTTAGCATTTGTTCAGAAATATTTTCTCTTGTGCTAAGTTCAACCAGTCCCATAATTGTATTCATAGGAGTGCGAACTTCGTGGCTCATTCTTGCTAAAAAAAATGATTTTGCATTGCTCGTTTTTTGCAAATCCACAATTATTTTTTGCATACTAGTTACATCGCAAAGCTGAAGCAACACACCTATCATTGCATTTTTTTTGTCTTTAACCGGGATAAAAGCAACCTTAAAATGACCTCTATTTCCGTTTCTGAACTCCATGCTCTCGTGGTATTCCAAAGCTTCTTGTTTTTCTAAAACGCTTTGAAAACTTGCGTTCATTTTCTCTATTATTTCTTTAGATACAATTTGAGAAAAATTTTTAAAAAAATCGCTTTTATTTAAAATGCTTAAATCCAAACCCATTGTTTTTAAACTTACTCTTGAGCCAAAAAGAAAATTTCGATTTGTGTCCATCATCACTACAGAGCACGGTGTGCTTTCTAGCAATATTTCGAGATAATTATCTTTAATGTCTTTTTGCGATTTCAATGTTTTATATAGATTTTCTTGAGTTTCAAAAGAAGCAATGATATTGTCGCGCTCTTTTATTTCTCGTGCGAGCTTCTTCCTTTCGTTGCGCTCCTTTCCCAGTTCGGTTAACAGTGCATTGTATTCTTCTTGGCTATACATAAATTCAGTTCTGCTGGTTAAAGAATACACGCAATAAGGGTTTCATTATGCTCATTATTTACAACTTCCGTTTCTGTTGCCGAGGTTGGGCATATTTCGCCACCTGAGCAAGTTGCTATATAGTTAAAATTATTTCCCAGCATTTTATTCATCAATTCAAATTCTTTGTAAGGCTCATTTAACAGAGCGGCGCGCCTGCCGAGGCACGAATATATGAGAAGAGTTCCCTCTTTATGATTTGCCTTTATTTGATCCAAAACATCTTTTGCCGTTTCCATAACAACATCGCTGGTAAATGATACAGCAGACAAACTGGAGCCAACTTGAATGCCGCTCACAAAAATATAACCATCGTCTTTGGGCATTGCAAGCGATTTCAACACAGATGATACAGTTTCGCCTTTTTCATTTTTTTCGTCTGCGAGGAAATGGCTGAAGAATATGAGTTTTTGACTTACGGAATCCGGTTTAAGATTTGCTTTTTCTAAGAATTCCTTTGCTTTGATATTATTTATTTCACTGAGAAAATTTCCTTCGGCTGCAGTTACAACTCCAATATCTGGCATTATTATTGATTCTTTTGTGGTTGAACTGAAGTAGAATTTAGGTTCCACATTGCCAGAAATGAGAAGCATCACCGTTTGACTGCTGGAAACATTTTCGCAGTGCACGGTTCTCGCGGCTGTGACAACATCTCTTATTTCTCCGTTAGACAGTGAGCCAAAGATGGGAATGTTATTGTCTATTTCGGTTATGGCTTTTATATATTGGTATGGATAGTGGCCATACATAAAACTAGGGTATAAAAAAGCGAGTTTTACATTGTTATTTAGTTTGGAGCGCAAGTCTTTGTAACATTTTTGCACTTGTTCCTTTACATCGCCTGAGTCTGGAATCTCATCGCTCATGCCGCACACAAATTCGCAGTCGCTGGAGGTTAATACCATAATGGAAAATATAAATGTCCCAATTTTTCCGTTTACAATCTGTGAATAAGAAGTCATACCCACAAGTGGGAAAGGAGTTGCTTTGGCAACTGCGGAATACACGCCAGAAACAACAAAATCCTTATTTACAGTAACTATACCAACAGTATTTTCCAATAATTTAAGCTCTGACAACTGAGAACGCAGCTCTTCTAGCGCAAGCTCTGTTTCGTCAACCTCATTTATAATAATAGAATACGATTTTATCATTTTGAACTCCAGGCAGGGTTTACCATTATTTTGAATATAGAAAATTTTTCTACATTACTCCAAATGTTTCGTATTTCGCTAATATTGCTTATTTTGGTTTCCTCTCTCTTTGCGGCGGGAGCTGCCAAGCAAGACCCTATTTTGCTTGAATCCATAGTTGCTGTTGTGGATGGCAAGGTTATTTTGCGCTCAGATTTAATGGCGCAGCTTTACCACTATCAGTCCACACCTGGTTTTATGCAGTTGCCAGAGAACGAGCAAATATCCAGGGTTTTGGATAAAATAATAGAAGAAAAAGTTTTGCTATCCAGAATATCCAGAGATTCCATAAAAGTAGAGGAAACCGAGCTTTCGCAGAGAGTTGATATACATATAAAGAATTTAGCCGCTAGGCAAAACGCAAGCGTTGCCGCACTTGAAAAAGCCATAAAAGCCCAGCTTGGCATAAGCATAGCGCAATACAGGGAAAAACTCATGGAGCGTTTCAAAGAAGAAATGCAGCTCTCACGCATTAGGCAAAAGCACGTGGGCATAATAACCCCCACAAGAAAAGAAGTGGAAGAATTTTATGCAACTTACAAAGACAGTATTCCCCGCCAATACGATTGCCTCTTATTCAGTTCCATAAGCATACCCGTGGAACCTAGCAAGCACGTAACAGATTCTGTTAGAAATGTAGCCGTTGCTCTTATAGATTCCTTAGATAGAGGTATTCATTTTTCAATGCTTGCAAAAAATCATAGCCAAAATTCCTCTGCGGATACTTCTTCATATTTACGCAGAGGTTCTGGCGAACCAGATTATGAAAGGGCAGCCCTCAGGCTTAGCATAGGTCAGTGGACAGATAACCCTGTTTCAACAAAAGAGGGATGGAATATAATTCGGCTTATGGGAAAAAAAGACGATGGCATAAAAACAGCGAATATTCTTTTGAGGGTGGAGCCAACGGCAGCCGATTCTCAGCAAGTTTTGCACAAATTAGATTCTCTTAAAAGCGAAATTCAAAAAGGCAAAACAAATTTTTCAAAAGCTGCCATAGCCTTCAGCAGAGACAGGGAAACATCTTTCAAGGGTGGTAGTTTTGGCTGGCAAGAGAGAAAGGCCATAGATCCAGATTATGCAAAAATAATATCTTCTTTAAAAGTAGGTGAAATTTCGGAACCAGAAATTATAGATGGAACATATAGAATTCTGCGCCTAGATAACGAAGCTCAGGTTCGCGAGTATAATTTGGAAGAAGATTACCCGGTAATTGAAAATATGGCAGCTGGCTATATGTCTAACCTCAAACTTAAGGCTTTAATAAGCCAATGGAGAAATGAGGTTTATATTGAAATTCGAGAGTTATAACTAACTATAGGAAGAAGAGGGATTCGAACCCTCGGTTCTTGCGAACAACGGTTTTCGAGACCGCCCCGATCGACCACTCCGGCATTCTTCCGAGTAGGTAAAAGAATATAGCAAATTTTACTATATTACTATTGTTGAAGAAAATCTACACAATAATTATCGCTTTAATAGCCTTGTGCGGAGGCTTTTATGCCCTTGTGCGCTTTGCTGGGCTCAATCCCGATGAGTTATTTCAAAAGCCTACCACCAAAACAGAATTTTTTGGAACCGTTGATCCCGAAAGATTGCAGCAACTCTACGATTCCTTGGAAAGCATAAACTTTGCCATACGCAAAGAAACAGACGAAAGATTATTAAAAAACCTCAAAGACACCCAAAAAAATTTATGGGAACGCATTTTATCGGCGAGAAACGCAATTAGCAAAGCCGAGGCTCCCAAAACCATTAAAGAAGAAGAGAGCAATTTAATGGATCATTTAATAAAGGGAATTGCCATCACCGCCGCAGTGTTGCTCACCATAATCATATTCCTAATAATAAAAATAATGAGGCGGCACAAAGAGGTTGAAAAAGTTACGGAAAGATTAAAGAATTTGCAAACGGAACCGCTACCGCCTCCTCCACTCAGCGGCTTAGATCCAACCGTGTTCCAAACTCGTTTTTCGGGGCTCCCACTCCCAAAAGTTAAACCTGCTGAAACTGTTGCAACAGTTGCTGTACGTGCTGCAGAAACTTCTTCCCCCCCAATGAGAAAAACAGCAAAGCAAAGGGTGACAGAAGCAGTTGAAAAACTGCGTCAGGCTCTCTCTTCTGTGCGCTCCGGTACAATAAAATCGCCCGTGGCAACCGAGAGTTTAACAAAAACAAAAATAAGGGTTACAAGCCTAAATAGCACAAAAATTAACCCACCAGCAGACGAAACAACCTACGACCGCAAGGTCAGAGAAAAAAAACAAGTTTTAGACTGGGCAAGGCAAGGGCGTACTCCTGCTGAAATATCAAAGTGGGCTGGGCTTCCTAGAGACCAAGTTGAAACCATTATCCGTTTGGCTCGTGAACGAGGCGAGTAGAATTGAATGATAGAGGCTAGCGCACAATGGCTAATGGCTAGTGGGCAACTAACAGCCAATGAAGTTAAATATCTCAATTCTATAAATCCCGAAAACTCCGAAAATCCTTTAATCCAGGCCAATCGGGGTTCAGACAATATAGCGGTTCAATTAAATGCAGAGAGATTAAAATTCATAGACGAAATATCCCGTTTGATTTTTGAGTTGAAAGAGGAATTTCCAAAACTCGCACAGTATTTATCAAAGGCAAGGGATAATTTTCCTGCAAATCAAGAAAATATCCCCATAAAAAATTTAATGAATTTGCTCACTCAAATTCAACAGAATCTAAATAAACCAGAAGTAGCGGAAACCGTAAAAAATCTTGTCAACGATCTTGTAAAAATTTTGCAGCCACCAAGCACAGAAACTCCGCCAGAATACAAATTGGTTTTGGCTCTTTCTAAAAATGATTTTGTAAGTGCAAACATAGCCGCAAAAAACATAGTGCAAACAGCAATTTCTGGGTCTCAAACCATTTCGCCGCAAGCTCCTCAACAAATTCAAATTCCACAGCAAATTCAAGTTCCTCAGCAAACTCAAATTCCGCAACAAGCTCAAATCCCTCAACAGATTCAAACTCCGCAAGCCGCAACAACGACAATGCAAACTTTTCAAACAATTTTAAATGCTTTACAGGAATTGAAAGAATTAGGTATTCCTATAGAATTTAAAAATACTCCGTTAAAAGAATTGGAAACGGTGGTTCTTCAAAAAACTGGAATAGAAATAGACCAAAATTTTCCGAATTTGCGCAATTTGCAGAATTTTTTTTATGAAAAACCTACTTATGCAACCATTAGTTTATTGCCAGCAAATCAAACCGTACAATTTGAGAATGTGGCAAATATTGTTGAGATTCCACTGCCAAAAGATTTTCCCGTGCAAAAAATATTTTCAAATATATTGCAAACCCTGCCGCTTCAACAACCAATTCCGCAACCGCCGCAACAACCCATTCCGCAGTCACCGCAACAACCCATTACGCAATCACCGCAACAACCAATTCCACAACCGCCGCTGCAAACTACACCGCAACCACAACCGCTATCAATTCAGCCTCAACAACCTATTACGCAACCACAGCAGACCACACAGATACCACCGCCAACTATTCCACAACAAACGCAGCAAGGCACATCGCAGCCACAACCACAACCACAACCACAACCGCTGCCAATTACACCTCAACAACCTATTACGCAGCCACAGCAGACCACACAGATACCACCGCCAACTATTCCACAGCAACAAGGCACATCGCCGCCGCAAACTACATCGCAACCACAACCGCTATCAATTCAGCCTCAACAACCTATTACGCAACCACAGCAGACCACACAGATACCACCGCCAATTATTCCACAGCAACAAGGCACATCTCCACCACCACAACAACAATCGCAACCAATTTCGCCGCAACAGCCAATTCTACAAAAAATTGAAATGGCATTTTCACTTCATCAAATAACCATTCCGCAAAATACCGCTCCTGCTCCAAAATTTATTCTGCAACCTTGGCCTGTGAGTATGTTAATTCCAAAAGAGGAAAGGAATTTTTGGTTAAAAACAGATTTGCCTTTGACTCCGCAAATATTAAATATCAGAGACACAATTTTATCTTTTGGAAAACTGCCCGAAAATCCAGAGATTGTGAAATTATTTGCAAACAATTTGCACGAAATGTCTTTGCAAACCGAGCCAGGAACTTATGTTTCTAAAGAGCAGGCAAATTTATTGTGGAGAGTAGTTCAGCAAACTTCTCAATTGCCAAATTTTAATTCTCAACTCTCAACTCTCAACTCTCAACTTCTAAAATACCAAGCAGCTGGAAATTACGAAGGAGAATTATTCAAAAATTTGCCAGAACCTATTAAAAGGGAATTGCAGCGTGAATTGCCCGCAGGCAAAACTTGGCAACCCGAAATCTTGCAAAAAGCGGTTGAAAAAGTTTTAGAAAAATATGCAGAAGCAGAGCCACAGCAATTGAACAAAGCGAACCAAAATGAGCATACAAGCAAACACGGCGAAGAGATAAAGCATATTTTGCAAAACCTAAAAGAGCAAATCCAGTGGACAAGAATAGACCAAGACACCCGCCTGCAAAACGATAGGGAAAACGTATTCTATTTTATGCACGAAGGCAACCTGCAAAAAGGCAGATTGAAAATAAAAGATGAGCGCAAAGGCAGTTCAAAAAAACATCAGGCTTCTTCAATTTCCTTTTCCATAGAAACCAAAACAAAAAAATTGGGCGATGTGCACGCAGATTTAACACTTAGCAAAAGCGTTTTGAATATTCGCCTGCAAGATTCCGTGGGCACGGCCAGCGAAGCGGTACAAACAGAAAGAGAGGGGCTTGCCAAAGAATTGGCTGATATTGGCATTACCCTTGGTGAATTGCTATATGGTAAAACCCCAAAGCTTAGAAATTTGCCCGTAAACAAGCCCGAAGAGAAAAAGAACAGCGGTCTTGATGTTAGGGCTTGAAGTTTTTGATTTTTTTTCTATATTCTGTTCTATTGGAATTTTTTGTAGGAATTTTTTATGCATCCAGACCTTAAAGACAAAGTAAAAACCGCACAAGAAGCGGCTGCTTTAATCAACAACGGGGAAATTATAGGAGTTAGCGGCTTCACGGGAGCCGGATACCCAAAAGTTGTCCCTGCGGAACTAGCAAAAAGAGCCGAGGTACTTAAAGCACAGGGGCAGGAATTTGGCATATCGCTTTATACGGGAGCCTCCATAGGAGACGAGTGCGATGGCATTTTAGCCCGTGCTGGCATAATGAAAATGCGCCTTCCATACCAAAGCCACGCAGATGTTCGCAACAACATAAACAAAGGCTTAATTGAATACATAGATATGCATCTGTCACATTCGGCACGTATGATACGTATGGGCTTTGTTCCAAAACCAACCCTTGCAATAGTTGATGCTTGCGATGTGACTCCAGATGGCAAAATTTACCTAACTGGCTGTGGTGGCAACACGCCAACATACCTGCAAACAGCAGAACGCATAATAATTGAGCTTAACACCCACTACGGAGATACCTTAATAGGCTTGCACGATGTATTTATCCCTGAACTCAGGAAAGATATTCCTGTTCACTCTGCCGGAGACAAAATAGGCAAGGAGTATGTGCAGGTGGACCCCAAAAAAATAGTGGCTATAGTAGAGACAAAGCTACCAGATTCCTTAAAACCATTTGCTGCACCAGACGAAGAGTCGCACGCCATAGCTGCCTATATTTTGGAATTCCTCGCGCATGAGCGCAAAAAAGGCCGCCTGCCAAATGATGTTCCTTATCAGAGCGGTGTTGGAAACGTGGCAAACGCAGTACTTGGCACAATGGCAAAAGACCCAGCCCAAGCACCTGTGGCTCTTTACACAGAGGTTATTCAAGATTCGGTTTTTGATATTTTAGAAGCAGACAAGCTCATTATTGCAAGTGGTGCTTCCGTTAGCTATTCGCTTGCTGGGCAAGAAAAGTACAAATCAAATGCCCACGCCAAAAACTGGAAAAGCAAATTTGTTTTGCGCCCACAGGAAATTTCCAATAACCCAGAGATTATTCGCAGGCTTGGTGTAATTTCTATGAACACGGCACTAGAAGCCGATATTTTTGGCCACGTGAACAGCACACACGTAAATGGCTCACGAATGATGAACGGCATAGGCGGTTCTGGCGATTTTGCCCGCAACTGCTTGCTCGGATTCTTTATGACCCCAAGCACTGCAAAAGGTGGAAAAATCAGCGCAATAGTTCCAATGGTGAGCCACACCGACCACACCGAGCACGATACAATGATTTTTGTATCCGAGCAGGGTCTTGCAGATTTAAGAGGTCTTGCGCCGATCAAAAGAGCGCGTTTGATAATTGAAAAATGTGCACATCCAACTTACCGCCCGCTTTTGCAGGAATATTTGGAATATGGCATAAAGCACTCCGCTTTGCACACCCCGCACTCTTTGGACAAAGCCTTTGATTTCCACAAAAGATTAATAGAAACTGGAAGCATGATGGCTGGATAACCAATGGAGATAGATAAAAACTTTACCATTCTAGCCATCAGTGATAATTACACTGGCTTGGATATTTTAAGCAGTATTCTATCTCCATACTATACAGTTAAAATGATAACTTCCACAAACGATGCTTTAATTATGCTGAATTCCGACGATGTGCATTTGGTTATACTAGACTGTGCAATGTACGATAGTGGAGGCTATGGCTTTTTGGCCGAAATAAAATCTCGCGAAGATACAATGCAAATTCCCGTTATTCTTATAGGCGATACAAGCCAACCTGAATTTGAGGAATTAGCTTTTGCGTTTGGAGCAGTGGACTACATAAGCAAACCATTCCGCTCTTCAATAATCAAGGTGAGGGTCAACAACCAAAGGTTAATGGTAAAGCAAATAAGAGCCATAGAAGAACTTGGTTTATTGGACCATCTAACTGGAATTACCAATAGGCGAGGCTTTGATAATAGAATTAATTTGGAATGGCTAAGGGCAATTAGAGATAAAACTTGTCTTAGCATGGCCATTTTAGATATAGACCATTTCAAGGTATATAACGATGAATACGGACATGCGCAAGGCGATGTTCTTTTGCGTACGCTCGCTCAAAGAATTACTTCTATGCTGAGAAGACCAGCGGATTTTGTAGCACGTTGGGGAGGAGAAGAATTTGTGTTGATGATGCCAAACACAACCCGCAAAGGTGCTACTGATCACGCAGAGAAAATTCGCAAATCCATACAAGAGATGGAGGTGTCAAATTTGCCATCTGCAACTGTGAGCATTGGCATAGCTTCCGTTCATCCCTCTTTGGATTCCTCAGTAACAGATATTTTCGATATGGCAGACAAAGCCCTTTACCAAGCAAAAAATTCTGGGCGAAACAAAGTGTGCTTCTTTACTTAAGCAACTCCTTCGCCTAGTTTCGCTTCTCTTATATCTATATCTTTTCTTTCCCACAAATTTATTTCAATAGGCGGAATTTTTTCACCCTCTTTATTATATATCAAAACAATGGCTGGTCTGTTTTGTTCCTTTGTGTTTGAACGCATCACTATTCCTATATAGCCATTTAATTTTCCTTCGCCGTCTGAGGTGACCATCACTCTATCTCCTGAGCTATATACGGGAATCATTGCAATAAGGGTTTCAACAATGGATGAATTCAGTTTTGAGCCAGAAAGCCGCACTAAAAATTTTATGCTGTTTATTGGCGTTTGAGCGGTGATGCCCGGTGGCGGGAATATAAGGGAAATATAATCCAAGGCAACTGCGGCTATTTCTGCATATCTATTCATTGTTCCTTTAACGGTTGGTCCTGTTGGGCGCACAGGTGGGCTATTTGTTCCGGTTAGCTTGCGAGGATAGCCGCCGCCGTCTTGCCGCTCGTGATGTTGCAAAGCCACATTTGCACAAATCAAAGAGAGATTGCATATCTTGATAATTTCATAACCATAGTTTGTGTGCTGTTCTTTAAGCTTCACTTCTTGCAAAGATAGTTTTGAATTAAGGCTTAATGCGTGGTCTGGCAAAAGAAAGTAACCTATATCCATAAGCAAAACCGCCAAAATCAAATCTTCAACTTCGTCTGGGGTAAAATTGTAGCGTTTTGCAAGCAATGCGGCAACTATGGCGCAATCTACTGATTGCTGCTCGTAAAAATTTCCAAGAGAGCGAGTGCCTGTTATGTGCAAAAGCGAAGGATCTGATTTTTTAAGTTCTTGATAAATTTCCGCTGCAACTTTCCTAAAAGCCGCAATGTTAAGTGCCTCCTTTATTCCTTCTGGTTTGGCGAGAATTTGCTCTGGAGTTGGAATTGGTTCCTCAGGATTGTTTTTAATAAGCCCTATTTTTGAGCGGAAATCTAAAATGGTTTTTCTCAGCAAAAGAACGCCTTGGTTAATTGTAGCTTCTGGAATTAAATCTTCGCTTTCTAGGTCTTCCAATCCCTCTTCCTGCACCCATATTCTGTCTATGCCAATGGCGGCAAGCTTTGTGCTAACGTCTGGTGTCATTCTGAAACCGTTAGAAAGCATCACTTCTCCTGTATCACGGTAAATGCTTCTGGCAAGAACGTGCCCAGTTCTAAGCTCTTTCAGCGCAATTTGATACATTAATTCCTCCTTTCAGTCATCGCTTCAAAAAAATCTTTCAGCAATGTATTAATGTGATTCTTGGGCAATTTTTCCAATATTTCCGTTGCTTTGTATAAATGCTCGCAAGCTATTGCTTTTGCATCTTCAAAACAATTTGAATTTTTTAATTTCTCAACTATTAAAGTTGCAGCATTGGAGTCAGTAGCGTTTTTAACAAGCATTTCCATTTCTTCTTTTGGATTTTTCTGAAAATATAGCAAAAGCGGAAGCGTTATTAAACCATTTTGCAAATCGCCAAAATTATTTTTTCCTAGGGATTCTGCGCCAATGCCATAATCCAAAATATCGTCTATTATCTGAAAAGCTATGCCAAAATGTAATCCCAAATCTCCGCATGCTTCAACTATTTCATTGTCGTATCCTGCCAAAATAGCTCCACTTTGTGCGCAAGACACAAGCAAGGAGGCAGTTTTGCCTTCTATTACGCGTATATAATCTTCAAAAGAGATATTTATATTTCCAGCCAAATCCACTTCTAAAATTTCTCCGGCAACAAGAGCACTTGCAGCTTTTGCGAGGCTTTGCGGAATACGGCGGTCTTCTTCATTAACAACAAACATAAGAGATTGCGCAAGCATATAGTCGCCCGCAAGAACGGCTATTTTGTTTCCAAAATCGTAATGCAAGGAACTTACACCACGGCGAAACTCACTGCGGTCTATAACATCATCGTGTACTAGGCTTGCGAGATGCAACATCTCAACGCTTGCTGCAGCACGAGCCATTCTCTCTAAATTTTTTTTTTCGCCATTGCTTTGCGAGAGCAAAAAAAGCAAAATTGAACGGAGTCTTTTACCTGGCTTTTCTACTGTTTGCGTAATGCGTTCTCTCAAACCCTTAGGAGAGTTTTCAGCAACTTGGCGCATCATTTCATCCGAAAGATCCAAAGAAGATTTAACCATATCTCTGGCTTCCTTAATCACGCTTTGATATTTATCCAAAAAAGTCAAACTTATAATTCTCCGTTTTCTTGTCGCCTTTTTGAAAATACGCTGGTTGGGTATTGAACTCTTGTGTGCGTACTACCTTCTAAACCCTGCAAAAATCCTTCTCCAAGTTCTTTTAAATCATTTATTGTTAAACCAGAATCGTTGAGTTGATCTTCAAACATTTTATCTTCTATGGTTTTTTGAATCATTTTGGACAAATGTTCGGGTTTAGAATTTTGCATTGAACGGCTTGTTGCTTCTATTGCATCGGCAAGCATAAGCACCGCAGATTCTTTACTACGCGGTATAGAACCTTTGTAGCGAAAATCAATTATATTTATCTCTTTGTCGGTGTACATTTCTTTGGCTTTGTTGTAAAAATAATATGCCACATTAGTTCCGTGGTGTTCTTTTATGCCAGCTATAATGGAATCTGGCAAATTGTATTCTTCGGCAAATTCAATTCCTCTTTCTACGTGTGCCCTTAAAATTTTTATTGAATCGTAAGGAGATAGATTATCGTGAGGATTGTAGCCAAATCTTTGATTTTCTGTAAAATATTCGGGGCGCATAGTTTTGCCAATATCGTGGTAAAGTGCCATTACCCTTATTAAAAGAGTATTTGCCCCAATGCGCTCGCCCGCTATTTCGCCGAGATTTCCAACTTGAATACTGTGGTGAAAACTACCAGGAGCATACTCCGACAAATGCCGGAGCAATGGATGATTGAAATCGGATAGTTCCACCAATCTTAAATTTGTTGTTATTTGGAAAAGCCTTTCAAAAACATTGCAAAAAACAGATACAAAAGTTACGCTTAACAATAAATTCGCAGCGCCAAGCAAAAAATTTTGCCAATAAACATCCCAAGATATGCTGTTTCGCAAAAGCAAAATTCCAAGCAACGACACAGCAAATATGAGGAGTCCAGTTCCAAAAGCCTGCATAAACCTAACTCTGTATCTTATATTATTCACTATCAAACTCATAGCAAACGATATAAAGAACGCAGCTATGCACAGGGATAAATCGTAATATCCAAAAATTCCAATTAATACTGAACTCCAAAGAGATATTGTAATAGCTGTTCTAAACGGATAGAGAACTGATATTAAAATAGGAGCAAAAGCAAATGGATAGAACCAAATTATATTCAGATATTCGTTTTGGATAAATATGGAAAAGAAATCGTGAACTATGCGGAATAGAACAATTTGAGTTATTAGTATAATAGCAATTGCCCATATATGCAAATACCGAACCTTTTTTACCAAACGAAAATGCCACAAATAAAAAGAAAGTATGAAAATAAGCATAAAATATAATATGTATTGTCCATAAGTAGCTGTATAAAAAAATGTGGCAGAATCTCTTTGAATGGCGTTTTGCATAGCATTAATTTTTTCTATAGTTTCTTTTGTGACTATTGAACCCTGTGATATTATTTCCATTCCGCGAGGAATCATGCCCTTTGATGGATTTACCTGTGCTGCTGCAACGGCTTTGCGAGATTCAGTTTCTTTATCCAAATAAAATATATTTGGCGACACAAACACATACAAAATTTCATAAAATGCACTAGTTATTCCAGGAGTTGAGCTAAAAGTGTTTTTATATTTGTCCAAAAAAGCATCTATTATAATTTCCTTTAAGCGAATGGAAGAACTTTCTACGATTGAATCTTTGCCATTTTTGACTAACAAAACTTCTTGCTTTGAGTACAATATATAATTAACCAAATTTAAATTGCGAGATTCCTTGAACATCACAACATCTTTTGCTCGTTCTGCTATTAAAGTGTTTGAAATACCTTGTCCAAGCATTGTTTTAAAAATAAGTTTCAATGTATCTATGGCGGCTGTATTTTGAACAAGTTGATTCAAGGCCGCAGATGATATTTTACGCACAATGGATTGATATAAATCTCCCGCAACAGCTATCTTCCTCTGTTCTACAGAGGGTGCGTTTGATATTTCTGCCTGCAATTTGCCATAAGTTTCAATTTGTGATATAAGCATATCAAAATTCTCAGAAAGTTTTTTGGTGGCTTCTTCACTATATTCAAACACAGGTTGAACTTTATCTTTGGCTCTTTTCATTTCATCTTCCAATTCTTGGGGGCTTTTTAGAACATCAAAGGATATTTGCGCCACAATTGAACGAGGTGCGCTTTGCCCAATAACTGGAAGTTCCGATTTATGCGCTATATCTTCTGTTGGGAACAAAATAATGGCGGATATTGCAAATACCAAAGAACAAAATGCAAAATGAAAAAATGATTTATTCATAATTCATATCAGCTCCCATAGCGAATTCGCTATGTTTGCTGCGCTTTCTGCAATTGTAGCTTCTTTTGTGGGAACTCCTTGTAGTTTTTGCTCCAGCCCATTGCAGTTGACCATTGTACCAGAATTTTCAATCCAATGGCGAATACCTATTGCAAGAGTTGCTTTTTTTGCGGTATTTCCGTTGAATGGGCTTAGAGCTATATGCTTTTCGATTTTATCCAAAACAGCCGCTTCTTTTGGGGCTTCGTCCCATAAGTCTGCGGAAACGGTTATTAAAAGTTCAAAATCTTTTGCTTTTTGCAAAGACTCTTTCAAATTTGCATTTATGCCAGCTTTTTCAAGACAAGCCCTATTTGCAACAGGATCGCCAGAGCGGGCAATGCCGTCTGCTGCTTGGACTGGCAAAAAAGAACCGCCAAAAAGTTGTGCTTTGTTGCCAATTTTTTCGGCAAGTTTTTTGAATGTGGCAATTTCTTCCGCTGTGCACGTGATGCCAAGAACTATGGCTATTTTTCCTTTTGTCTCTTTTATAAGCTCTGCAACTTTGGGAATATCACCGTTTAGCAATCTGTTTTCGTGTACGCTTTGAACCACATCCCTTGCCGCATTTGAAAGCCAGCTTCTGTTCACTTCTGCATTGCAGCGCGGCGTGATTCTATAAACAACTCCGTCTGCGTGGTCAACCCATATATTTGCGCCGAGGGAATCGTCCATTGATATGGTTGGAACTCTGCTCAAAGTCCAAACACGTTTTCTAAAACGGAAGGCTTTATCGGTTAATGCTCCAACGGGGCAGATGTCGCTAAGGCATCTGTCGTAAGGGTGGTTTAATTTTTCGCCCGGGAATGTTGTGATGTAAGTGTGCCCGCCTCTTGATGCGAGCTGCAACTGCTCGTCTCCTGCAATGTGGCGCATAAACCTAACGCATCTGTCGCATTGAATGCAGCGTTCTTCGTCTAGAGCAATTCTAGGCCCTAAATCAACTCGCTTGCCGCCTCTGTGCTGCCCTTTGCTATCGGTGGAGG
>Ga0268262_10000515_pt1 | contig 50886 bp, 49 predicted proteins | sample TergutNc150P3_FD_190354 | JGI IMG/M metagenome (GOLD analysis project Ga0268262, IMG submission 190354) | Nasutitermes corniger P3 segment gut microbial community from laboratory colony in Florida, USA - Nc150 P3 (SPAdes) (version 2) | ecosystem: Host-associated > Arthropoda: Insects >... | reverse complement strand
GGGCAATTATTAAAGTATTCGGAAAAAATTTCCGCGTTTATAGTCGCGGAAGATATGATCACTTTAAAATCACGCCTGCTTTCAAGAACTCTTTTAAGCAATCCAAGGATAAAATCGATGTTTAAACTTCGTTCATGGGCCTCATCAACGATTAAAACGCCGTATTTTGACAGCCAGGGATCGATTTTCATCTCCTGAAGGAGAATTCCGTCGGTCATTATTTTTATTTTTGTCTCATGATTGGTCTTATCGGCGAATCTCATCTTGTATCCGATGAGTCCGGGTATCGCAACGCCTGTTTGACGCGCGATAAATTCACTTACCGATACCGCCGCGATACGGCGCGGCTGGGTAACTCCGATGATTCCGTTCTTAGTATATCCCGCTTCATAAAGTATCACGGGAAGCTGAGTTGTCTTTCCGGAACCGGTCGGACTCTCCACGACAAGCGCTTGATTATTTTCAAGCATTGATAAAATTTTTTTCTGATTCTTGTAGACAGGAAGTTCAATATAGTTCATAATATTTATAATAGCGGCTTGATAAAAAAAAATATAGTTGCTATTATTTATTCATTATGATATATTTTGGAGGGGGATATATTAATGGCAAATAAAAAGAATGTGTACTTCTTCGGAAAAGGAAAAGCCGAAGGGGACGCGAAGATGAAATCAGTTTTAGGCGGCAAGGGCGCTAACCTTGCCGAGATGACCAATCTTGGAATTCCTGTTCCGCCCGGCTTTACTATTTCTATAGACGTGTGCGCTGCTTATTATGAAAATAAAAATAAGTATCCAAAAGGGGTTAAAGAAGAAGTAGAAGCGGGTCTTAAAAAACTTGAAACCATGATGAATAAAAAACTCGGCGATCCCAATGATCCGCTTTTGGTTTCAGTTCGCTCAGGGGCGGCAATGTCCATGCCCGGCATGATGGATACAATCCTAAATCTTGGAATTAGCGATAAATCGGTTAAAGGGCTTGCCGCAAAAACAGGCAATCCGCGTTTTGCGTGGGACGCTTACCGCCGTTTTATTCAAATGTACGGCGATGTGGTAATGGGCGTTAAACATGAATTGTTTGAAGAAGCCCTTCATGCGGTTAAAAAAGCAAAGAAAGTGGAACTTGATACCGATCTTACGGCTTCCGAACTTGAAAAACTTGTTGAGGAATACAAAAAAATCGTTAAAAATAATTGCGGTAAAGATTTCCCGCAGGCTCCGCTTGATCAGCTTTGGGGCGCGATAAACGCGGTTTTTGGCTCATGGATGAGTAACCGCGCCGTTAAATACCGCAAACTGGAAAACATTACCACCCTTAAAGGAACTGCGGTAAATGTTCAATCAATGGTTTTTGGCAATTTCGGCGATGATTCGGGAACCGGAGTATGTTTCAGCAGGGATCCCAGCACCGGTATTAATGAATTTTACGGCGAATATTTAATGAACGCGCAGGGCGAAGACGTAGTCGCGGGAATCAGAACGCCGGAAAGAATCGCTACACTGGCAAAAAAGAATCCTACTATATATAAACAACTTGTAGAAATAAAAAACCGTCTTGAAAAACATTTTAAAGATATGCAGGACATGGAATTTACCGTTCAACAGGGTGTTCTTTACATTCTGCAAACAAGAAACGGCAAACGCGCCGGGGCTGCGGCGGTAAAATGCGCCGTCGATATGGTAAATGAAGGCTTAATTGACAAAAAAACCGCTATTATGCGCGTAACACCCGCTCTTCTTGACCAGGTTCTGCACCCGCAGATCGATTTTAAGGCGCAGAAACAGGCAAAAGCCCTTACAAGAGGGTTAACTGCTTCTCCGGGCGCCGGTGCGGGCAGAATTGTTTTTAACGCAAAAGACGCTGAAGCATGGCACCATAGAGGCGAGAAAGTGCTTCTTGTCCGTAAAGATACAAGCCCCGAAGACATCGGTGGAATGGTTGTTTCGCAGGGTATTCTTACATCGACGGGCGGAATGACAAGCCATGCGGCTGTTGTCGCACGCGGCATGGGAACTCCATGCGTCGCCGGCGCAAAAAGCATTTTAGTACATGATAATACGGTCGAAATTGGCGGAAAAATATTTAATGAAGGCGATTGGATAACCATAGACGGCACTTGCGGCGAAGTATACGAGGGTAAATTGCCTCTGGTGGCTCCGTCAATTTCCAAAGATGTAAATACATTCCTTAAATGGTGCGATGATATACGCGCGGCAACGGTTCGCGGCAAAGTTAAAGGTTTTGCCGTCAGGACCAACGCAGATCAGCCGGAAGACGCAAAAAGAGCGTTTGATTTCGGCGCTCAGGGTATCGGTCTTTGCAGAACGGAGCATATGTTCTTTGACAAGGATAAACTTATTCATTTCCGCGCAATGATTGTTGCGGAGACGGAAGAGGAAAGAAAAGTAGAATTAAAGAAGATTCTTCCCCTTCAGCAAAAGGATTTCTTTGGCATTTTCAAGGCAATGGAAGGCCGCCCTGTAACAATCAGGCTTTTAGATCCGCCGCTTCATGAATTTGTTCCCCATACAAGAGAAGAAATTGAAGAATTAGCCGGGCATTTGAATGTCAACGTCGATAAATTAACTTCTAAGATTGAAGTTCTTAGGGAAAGCAATCCAATGCTGGGGCATCGCGGTTGCCGTTTGGCGGTAACATACCCCGAAATCTACGATATGCAGGTAGAGGCTATCGCCCTTGCCGCCGCGGATTGCGCAAAGCAAAAAATTCCGGTACATCCGGAAATTATGATACCAATTGTCGTAACCGCCAGAGAACTTAAATTGTTACGCCCCAATGCCGAAAAAATACTCGATAAGGTATTTACGGCGGCGGGCGTAAAGATTCCATATACCATTGGCACGATGATTGAAGTTCCGCGCGCGGCTATTCGCTCCGGGCACATCGCCCATTATGCGGACTTTTTCAGTTTTGGAACAAACGATCTTACGCAGATGACCTTCGCTTTTAGCCGCGATGACATTGCATCGTTCCTGCCTACCTATCTGGAAAAAAATGTTCTTGACGTTGATCCGTTCAAGACCATTGATCAGGACGGAGTAGGCAGTTTGATTCAATTCGCGATTAAAGAAGGCCGAGCTGTAAAACCGGATCTCAAGGTTGGGATCTGCGGAGAACACGGCGGAGATCCCGCGACTATAGACTTCTGTTATAGGGCGGGGTTGAGCTATGTATCATGTTCACCATTCCGGGTGCCGTTAGCACGTCTTGCCGGCGCGCAAGCTGTTATCAACAATTCCGGAAATAATATATTGGGAGGGGAGTCCGGGAAGACTAAACCTGCCACTGCCGAGGTGAAAGGCAGTAAAAAACCTGTTAGGGAGGGTACAAAGATGGCAGTAACATCTGCGAAGAAACCCGCTGCGAAGAAACCCGCAGCGAAGAAACCTGCGGCGAAGAAAGCCGCAAAGAAACCTGCGGCGAAGAAAGCCGTAAAGAAACCTGCGGCGAAGAAAGCCGTAAAGAAACCTGCGGCGAAGAAACCCGCAGCCAAGAAACCGAAACCAGTTCTTTAATTTTAGGTTTTTTGGTATTTAAAAAGATTTTCATAAAAAACCTGGTTGCAGGAAGCGGCTCTGTTTGAGTACGGCTTGCGGGCCAGGTTTTTTTATTTAGAATATAAAATTTATTTTATATTTAGTAGCAAAAATCAATAAAATTATGGTAGAATATTAACAATATGCGTAAACTTCAAGAGAACCAAAAGATTATTCGTCTAAAGATACTAATAATCGTCATTGTTACAGCAATTGTTATAAATGTTTCAAGTCTTGTGGTGGGATCCTTATTTTTGACGCACAGCATAGGCAGGGCTATGGAATCTGATATGCTGGTTACGGTTGATATAGCGGATCAATATGTGACAAATGAAATTAAATTATTAAAATTATACGCACAAGACGCCGCCAATGATATTAAACCGTATATTACCGCCGGTGCAAGCGCGTATTTACCGGATTCAGACAGACTTAATCTGATATGCGCGAAATATCCGGTATTTACCGGTCTTGCCGTTTTTAATCATGCAACTTTATTGGTTTCCTGCGGTGAATCGTCAGTTTCTCCTGAATTGATCCGCGAACCATTTATGCAAACTGCCGTAAACGGCGGTTCTGTAGTTTCAACAACAATGAATAACCCTGACGGCGTTCTTGTTATGTATGTTTCCGTTCCGATAAATGACAATTTTGTTTTGGCGGCGGTTCTGCCGGGTTTTTATTTTAATAATTTACTGTCAAAGTTTATTTTCTGGGACTCCGGTCATTTATTTATACATGACGCGGAAGGCGATACTGTTTCCAATTACCGCGAAGATTGGGTACAGGAGAGAATAAATTTTTTAAAATTGGCAGAAACTGACAAGCGGCGTTACGACAGCGTATCCGTAGTGATAAAACGCGGAATTAACGGAGAGCGCGGCACGGGCAGGTTCGTCCTGGATGGAATGCACAGAATGTACGCCATCCATCCGGTATCAAGCCTGAGTGAAGGCTGGTTTGTGGGCGTTATCGCCCCATTAAATGAAAGCGTATTAAAGGATGTTCCGGGCAGTTTATTGCTTATGGGGTTAATTACATTGATCCTCAGTATTCCCGCCGCCATTGCGGCCGCGGCTATCCTACGGCGTCCATACGATGAAATTGACCATCTGCGCGAAGCGGCGGAAGCGATGTCGTCCTCAAAATCAAAATTCCTGGCGACTATGAGCCACGAGATACGCACGCCAATGAACAGTATCCTGGGTTTTTCGGAGTTTGCGCTTGATAATGAAATATCGCCTAAAGTGCGGGAATATTTAAATAAAATAAAAATTAATATTGAATGGCTTATACATATTATTAACGATATACTTGATATTTCAAAAGTAGAATCCGGTAAAATGGAATTGGAAAAAATTCCTTTTGACATGCATGAACTGTTTTCAAGCTGCCGGACGCTGATTATGCCAAAGGCTAACGAAAAAGGCATTATGCTGCATTTCTATGTCGAACCAAGCATGGGTAAAAGACCATTGGGCGATCCCACAAGGCTCCGTCAGGTGCTTGTAAATCTTCTGTCCAATGCCGTCAAGTTTACAAATACGGGCATGGTAAAACTTAACGCCGTGTTAAGGGCTATGGACGAAAAGACCATAACAATGTTCTTTGAGGTAAAAGATTCAGGCATTGGGATGACCCCTGAACAAATAAAGAAAATATTTGAGCCGTATACTCAGGCCGCCGCCGCAATAACCCGCGTATACGGCGGCACCGGGCTTGGGCTGGCTATTACAAAAGATATTGTGGAAATGATGGGCGGAAAACTTTCGGTTGACAGCACTCCAGGCATTGGCAGCAAATTCAGTTTTGAACTGACTTTTGATACCGTAGACGCCGGACATGAGCATTTATTGGAAGCTCAAATGGTTATTCATGAACTTGATAAACCGGCGTTTGAAGGCGAAGTTTTATTATGCGAAGACAATCCAATGAATCAACAGGTTGTTTACGAACATTTGGCAAGAGTAGGCCTTACCACCATTATTGCCGATAACGGACAAAAAGGTTATGAATTGGTAAAAAAAAGGCAGGATAACAATCAAAAGCAATTTGACTTGATTTTTATGGATATGCACATGCCTGTTATGGACGGGCTTGAAGCGTCGGAAAAAATCAAGGAACTGCATACGGGCGTTCCCATAGTGGCAATGACCGCGAATATTATGTTCAATGACAGGGAGATTTACAAAAAAAGCGGCATGATTGAATGTGTCGGGAAGCCTTTTACATCGCAGGAATTGTGGCGCTGCCTTTTAAAGTACTTTACGCCAAAGATACCGGGCTCTGATTATAAAAACACCAAACTGGAAGCCAGTCTTGAATTTCAAAAGAAACTGCAATCTATGTTTGTGAAGGGCAATGATAACAAATATCAGGAAATTATTGACGCTCTGGAAGCCGATGATATCGTACTCGCGCACAGGCTTGCCCATTCATTAAAAGGCGACGCGGGAAATGTCGGAAAAATAATCCTTCAGTCAGCCGCCACCACCGTCGAGCAGAACCTTAAAAACGGTAAAAAACTGGTAACCGCGGAACAGTTAAATATCCTTAAAATGGAGTTAGACATAGTACTTAATGAATTTAAAGCGTTAAGTTAATATCCACCCCTCTAAACCCGCCTCTCCAAATGCCGATAATTTAGCATGGACGGAGGTTTGTGTGATTAGAGGATGGTATACGGGCGCAAGCGGTATGAGGGCGCAGCAGTGGCGGCTTGACGCTGTGGCGAACAACTTGGCAAATGTGGATACTGCCAGTTATAAGAAAGATGTCGCCTCTTTTAAGGCGTTTCCGGAGTTGCTGCTCAGGCGGCAGGATGACGACGGCGTTTATTTACACCCCTTTGGTTCCGCGGATGCGGCTCCTATTGTCGGGAAACTCGGCACCGGCGTCGAATTAAATGAATTATTTACGGTTTTTACACAGGGAGCCCCAAAAGAGACCCAAAGCGACTTTGATTTAATGCTTGAAGGCAAAGGTTTCTTTTCCGTGGCGACACCCTATGGCGAAAGATATACAAGAAACGGCTCTTTTATCCTTGGTAAGGAAGGGTATCTCGAAACTAAGGATGGTTATCCTTTACTGGGAGAAAACGGCCCTATTAGGGTTAAAGCCAATAATTTTAAGGTAGATAACGAAGGCAGGGTATGGATCAATGCCGCTTATCCCGATGAACCTGACGTTATGGTTGGAAGAGAAGCCAATCAATGGGAAGAACTGGTCTTATTGGACACCTTGAAAATAGTTGATTTTGAACTGGAGCGCTTTCTTGAAAAACAGGGAACCAGTCTTTACCGTGAAGGCAATAGAAACGGCAGATATTCAGGTCCTCCCATGACTTTGAGTCCGCAGGATCGCCCCACGGTCAGACAGGGATTTATTGAAGCCGCAAATGTTGATCCGGTGACGGAAATGGTTCAAATGATCGAAGTAAACCGTTCTTACGAGGCGAATCAAAAAATTATCCAGACGGAAGATTCCGCGCTGGGTACGCTGATAAATCAAGTGGCGAAATTTGGTTAATTATTAATAAATAATAAGAGAGGATAAAAATGGTTAGAAGTTTATGGACAGGAGCGTCCGGCATGATCGGACAGCAGGCGAATATTGACGCAATTTCAAATAATCTTGCCAATGTGAATACCCACGGTTATAAAAAACAACGCGCCGATTTTGAAGACCTTATTTATCAGACGGTGAGAACTGCGGGAACTCCGGCTACGGAAGATACCGTAGTCCCGGTAGGCATTCAAATGGGACACGGCGTTAAGCTGGCGGATACCCAAAGGGTTTTTGAGCAGGGAGCGCCGCAAAATACCGGCGTCGCCACCGACATGGCGATTATGGGCGAAGGTTTTTTCAAAATACAGACTTATGACGGCACTATGGCGTACAGCCGTAATGGAAACTTTAAAGTTGACTCGGACGGGCGTATGGTAACAAGCAACGGTTATTGGCTTATTCCGGATATAATCATGCCGGAGCTTTTTCTGCCGGATAGCATCAATGTTACCCAAGACGGCAGGGTAAGCGTAAAAGTTCCGCGTGACGGCGCGGAGGTTGAAGTTGACGTAGGCAGAATCGAATTGTACCGCTTCCCAAACCCTGTGGGCCTTACGGCGATTGGCGAAAACCTGTTCAGAGTCAGCCAAGCTTCAGGCGAGGCTATTCCCGGCATACCCGGTTATGAGGGCATGGGCAAAATTATGCATAAGTTTCTGGAGATGTCAAATGTCAATGTAGCGGTAGAAATGGTCAATCTGATTGTCGCCCAACGCGCCTATGAATTTAATTCAAAAACAATTCAAACAAGCGACAGTATGCTTGGAACGGCGACTACATTAAAGAGGTAAGAGTATAACCTGACAATTAGAAATTGTCAGGTTATTCCGATGTAAATTCTAAGGAGTATAAATGGAAATAGCCGGATTTGATTTTAATAACCCAGCGTCGCTTTATGCGGATAACATGCGGTTATCGTCAGCTCCGGCTGTCCACAGTCCCGATAAATTTGCGGAGGCGCTGAAAAGAGCTTCAGCCAACAGTGCCGTCGTTGAAAAACGCGTCGGTGAAGAGCCCATTGATAAAGAAGACAAGCTCTACCAGTTATGCCTTGAACTTGAAACATTCCTTATTAAAAATCTTTTAACCAGCATGAGAAATACAGTGCAAAAATCAGGGCTTGTAGACGACAGCTTTGCCGGTAAAATGTACGAAGACATGCTCTACGATGAATATGCCAAAGATTTTACCAGAAACGCCGATTTCGGCCTTGCCGCGCAAGCTTATAGGCAATTAAAAAGATAGTTTGAAAATTTCTGGCAAAAATCCGCTATTTTGCGTCAAAAATAACACGATAATAATAATATGAGCTCAATATATAAACGGCGCGTCTTAAATATGGTACGGTTTCCCATTGGCGCAAAGTTAATAATCATTATTTCGATTATTTTAGTTGTTTCTCTCGGTTCCATTACCGCGCTTTTTGTTTGGCTGGGTCATACGGATTTAAGGACAACTGCGGAAGTGAATAATTCTGAAATAAACCGCCGGTCTGCGATAGAAGCGGAAACTCTGCTGATCAATATACAATCAAATTCACGGGTACTAATTCAAAACATCAGCATTTTAGGTTCGCAGGCCACCGCTATAAAGGAATCGATGGATTTCTTTTTTTCTGAGAATCAACAGATTGCGGCTGTTTTCTTTGTCATTCCGGGCAGACAGGATCAGCTTTTGATAAACAGGCCGTTTTTTACTTCGCGTCAGATTGATGAGAGTTTGGTCGCTCCGTTCCTTGACGGTAATAAGGCAGCGTTGGGACGGGCTGTCCGGAGGGAGACTGTTCTTTTGAACGCGGCTCCCCATTTTTCAAAGGCTGTTTTGGGGCTGTTTTACCCGTGGCAGGGCGGCGGAGTTGCGGCGGTTCTTTTTTCGGGCGAGGATTTAAATAAAAATTTCGGTTACGGGGCAAATAACTCCTATATGCTTAATACCGAAGGCGACGTTCTTTGTTATGCCGATTTTGACGTTGTTAAAGAAAAAACAAATGTTAAGAATTTGGATTTTATCCGCGCTATTCTTGAAAATCCCGAACACGGCAATCAACAGATCGTGGAAACCGACTTTGGCGTTATACGATCTTCGTCAAATAATGTGAGTAATGCGAATCTTGGGGTATTTGAACCTGTTTGGGAAAAAACAAAACCCGCGTTGAAATCTTTTATTGATAAATCGGCGGAAACATTAAAGAAATACAAAATATTAAAGCCGAGGATCAAAGAAAAAATGCCTCGGCAATTTGTGGCGTATACCAAACTCAATGTCGCAAACGCGGTTGTAATAACGAGTATTGAATATGACAAAATATTTGAATGTATTAACGCCGCCATAATGAGTAATATTTGTATTGCAATCGCCTTATTAATCATATCAATTATTTTCATTTGGTTTTTCTCCAAAACAATTTCCAATCAGCTTAGAGCGTTGGCCGCCGCCGCAAACAAGGTTGAAAACGGAAAATTTGATCAGAAATTACATTCCAAGGCTCTTGATGAAATCGGCGCGCTAACTTTTAGTTTTGGAAAAATGTGTTCGGCTTTAAATGTTTTTGGCAATTTTTCAAATAAAGAAATCGCCGTAAAAGCGATGAGCGGCGATATAAAACCGGGCGGTTTGTCAAAACACGGCACTGTTTTATTTACTGATATTCGCGAATTTACGACAAGGTATGAAAACTTTATCAGATTTTTTGGCGCGGAAGCTTCAGATAAAATTGTTTTATGGCTCAATGAATATTTTACGCAGATGGTTGACTGCGTAAAGAAATCCAACGGCACCGTGGATAAATTTATCGGAAGTTCCGTAATGGCCCATTGGGGCACGGCGTTTTCGTCAGGCAGTCCGCGCAAGGACGCTTTTAACTGCATAAAAGCGGCTCTTATGATGCGTAAGGTTCTTTATTATATGAACAGGGAACGCACGGCGGGGGACGTTTCCAATCCGTCAATCCGTATCGGGTGCGGAATTGGTTCGGGGGTTGTTACGGCGGGACAGCTTGGCAGCGATACGCGGTTGGAATATACGGTATTGGGCGATCCCGTCAATATGGCGTTACGCATAGAAGCCTTTACTAAACCGTTTGGCGCGGATATTCTTATTTCCGAAGATACATGGAAATTGGTCGGAGATAAATTTATCACCGAAGAAATGCCTTCCGTGTCAATTAAGGAAAAAGCAAAACCTGTACGGACTTTCGCCATTGTCAACTTTGCCGGCGATGTTAAAGGACCTCAGTCGCTTGAAGAAGTGCGCTCTCTTTTGGGAATTGATACTCCGGATCTTGATAATGTTGACGTGAACGCTTTTGAATCAATTATCAATTTTTAGGTTTTAATTAACCAACGCGTTAATAATAAATATTGAAATATTATACAGCGCATGGGCGATGGCGATACCATGAAGAGAATTGTAACGTAAAAAAATAAAACCAAGAATCGTACCGGAAATAACGGCGTTCATAAAACCCCAGGGGCCCTCGTAAATATGGCAAACAGAAAACATAACTACGGAAAGCGCCAGCGCCGACGCGGCGTTTAAATTTAATTCTTCCCTTTTGGTTAGAAGATAATAGCGGAAATAACTTTCCTCAAGGTAGGCCGCAAGGAAGCAGGTAATAAAAAGAATAATCCATCCAATAACCGATGAAGGAGATTGAAGGGCTATTGGAGAGGATTGTCCGCCGATATATACGCCCGTAAAAGTTACGACTAGCCCGATAAATAAAAGGCTGGGGAATGTTATAACAAAGGATACGATATCTTTTTTCCCCGGCTTTACAGCCCATAATTCAATCTTCCGCGCCTTGTAAATTAAATACCAGATTAAGGCTAACGAAGGCATTAAATATGAAAAAATATTTACAAGTTCCGCTGTTACGGAAAAATCCGTAACCACGGCTTCCTTGTTTGTTAATATAAAGGCTGATCCGGGGAAAAACAGGAGAATATAAAGGATAAGCGCCTCTATATATATACCCATAATTTTATTTCTGTATTATAATAGAATTAGGAAAAAAGATCATGTACTTATTCGAGAACCTGGTTGGTTCCCGAATAAGCAATGAGGTAAAACATTGATTCCGTTTCTTATATTGGTTGTTTTAGTTCTCGTCGTCATCGTATTTGTAGTAAATTCAGGCGGTGAAATAAAGGGAAACTGGATTCAATTTTTCGCAAAAGGGAAGGAAGCCGGTTTTTCCATGAAAGACATGGAACAGTTAAGGCGTCTTGTATCCTCCTGTAGAATCAGCGACCCCGTGAGTATTTTCAAGTCTCAGGCGCAATTTGAAAAAGTAATTCGTTCTATGGTAAACACCCTGCACTCGTCCGGAGATTACAACGATCCGGCGATACATTTATTTCTTTCAAAACTTTTTGATTATTATCATGAAATACAGATGCAGCGCTCGGACACCAGCGCCCGAATTTCCACCTCACGCCAAATTACCGAAGGTCAGCCTTTAAGGATTTTAGTGCCCGGAACCGGCGTATACAAATCCGAAGTTGTAAAAAATTCAGGCAATTATCTTTCCATTTCGCGTCCGGTGAATACAAAATTATCCTCTTCTATGGAATGGTATGGGCTTAAAATATCCGTTTATTTCCAGCGTGAAGACGACGCCGGTTATGTATTTGATTCGGAAGTAATTGACGAGGTTTTTTCCAAAGGAATTTCCTCGCTAAAAATAACCCAAAATGATTCGCTTTTTAGAACGCAAAAAAGAAAATCCATGCGTGTTAAATTCCAAAAGGCGGCGTTTCTGTATCTTGTAAATGAAATTGATAATCCGCATTTGCTGGAAAGATCGGCCGGATTAAGAGTAATGATGGATGATATTTCCGATTCAGGATGCGCATTCATGGTAATGGGGCAGGTTTCTACCGGAATGCGCTTTAAGGTGCAATTTTTACTTAATAAAATTCCCGTCTGCGTGCCGGGGACGGTGCGTTCCGTAGATTATAATACTGAAAGAAATATTTCAGTCGTGCATATGGAAGCGGACACTCTTCCGATTGGGACCAGGAATTTTATTTTCTGTGAAGTTTTTAATCTGCTTCCCGAAGAAGACGAAGATGAACTGCCGTTCCGCGTGATGGAAAATGAAACCGTCGCCGCCTCCCAAAGGCCGGATCAGTTCATGGAGAATAAAAATGAATAAAAAATTATTTATTGTTTTTCTGCTTGTGTTTTCAGTTTCGTTAAGTTACGGCGATCAGCAGGACGAAGAAATTGACATATCCAATGTCAATGACGTTTCTTCTCTTTGGAAACTTTTTCTGGATAACCCCGATTCAAAAACAGGAATGGATATACTTGTTAAATTGGGCTCTTTGGGAAAGGGAAACAAGAGTATTATTGATAACCTGAATAATTATCTTATGGGGAAAAATCTGTTATTCAGATCGGGAGAGTCCGTAAATTATACGCTTGTGTCGGCATGTATTTCCGCAATTATGGATTTAGGGGACAGTTCTTCTTACCCCGCTCTTTTTTCGGTTCTTAAAGTCGAGTATCCGGAAGTAATCGCTTCCGAAGCGCAGGGAGCGTTGGAAGTAATACCGGGGAACCTATATCAATTCCTTATAAATGTAATATATTATAATCCGCCCGAGGAAAAATTTGCCGCTTTCAGAATTGGGGCGGAGAGCAACAGATTAAATGTACCACAGAGGGGGCAGCTTGCCGAGCTTGCGCTTGAACAGGGACTAAACGCGGATGAAGAAAATATCGATATGACCGCTATGCGTTATTCCGCGGTTTTGCTGCTTACTCAGCTTAGGTGGACGCGCGCCAACGCTCTTGCAATCAGGCACTATTACCGCGTGCAAGCCGACTATCTTCATAATTTAGCCTCAAAAGAAAGGTATATTGAAGCGATTGCCTGTCTTGGCGCGGTTGGAAATTCAGACGCAACTTCCATACTTGGCTTGCAACTTGGGCTAATTAATGCTAGAACAGAAAGAACAGGATCATTTGACGCGGATATAACTATGGCGGTTGTTAATGCGCTTGGGAATATTGGTTTTAATGCGGCGTTTGATCAGTTATTATATGTAAGTAATTTATCGTACCCGGAAGAGATTCAGGCCGCGGCAAGGGAGGCGGTTGATCGCCTTAAATGGTAATTCAGTTTCTTAAACGTCTTCCAGTTACTCCTGTTTTATGCGCCGCTCTTGGAACGGTTGTAGGCTTTTATTTTTTATTTCACGCCGTATTGCCGGTAACCGTTACTGTTTTATTGCTCTCTGTCGCGGCGTTCAGTTTTTTAATGGTTCTATCCTCGCTTGAAACACAATCCCGCGCCTTAAAATTGTACACTGTCTGCGCCGCCGCTTTTACGGTTGGCATTGTATTTGGCGTCTGCGCGGCGAATTCCGGACAAAATAAAGTAACATTCGGGTTTCCTGAAAATAAAATAACCGGCATTGAAGGCGTGTTACTCGAAGACCCAAGGATTATCTCCGGCGGAAAAGCGATTGTTTCCGTATCATTGCGCAAATGCGCCGCCGGAAGCACGTTGCGCGCGGTTGGCAGCGGAGAAATCACCATTTTCTTTACTCAGGAGAACGCGGAAAAATTAAAACATTTCGGACGGGGGACGGTAATTTTTGCCGAAGGTCCGCTGCGTTCCAGTGAGCGGGGCAATGCTGGGTGGAGCTGGTCTGTCAGCGCGAAATCATTGCATGTTGTAGAACCGCCGCCGCCGATAGAACGGATGCGCACAGGCTTAAGATTGAGTCTGATAAAACGTTTTAGCGGGAAACCTTGGGGGGGACTTGCGCTTGCCCTGCTTCTGGGAATAAAAGACAACCTTGATACAGACCTGGCTGTAATGTACAGAAACGCGGGTCTGTCTTACATACTGGCTTTATCGGGAATGCATCTTGCGATACTCGCGGCTCTTATAACGTTCCTTCTAAAAAAACCGCTTGGCCTGAAAGCGTCCGCTGTTTGCGGCGCGGCTATTATTACGCTTTATTGTTTTCTGGTCGGTTCAATGCCAAGCCTTAACCGCGCCGCAATGATGTACATCCTTGGAGTGTTGGCGGTAATAGGGGCTTTGCCTAAAAAGCCGCTGTCAATTTTATCGCTTTCATTTATTATTCAAATTATTGTTACACCGTCCGCGGGAAACAGTATTTCTTTTATTCTTTCATATTTGGCGCTTGTCGGCATTTTATTAATCGGCAAGCCTCTTTCCTCTCTGTTTGCCGGCAAAGCCCCTGATATTTTATTACAGCCCCTTGCCATGTCATGCGGCGCGTTCCTTGCTACAAGCGGCGTTTGCGCCTCTACCTTTGGGATTCTTGCGCCCGTTGGAATCATAACAGGGCTTGTGATGGTTCCGCTTACAACAATCTTTATGATCGGTTCGATAATCTGGCTTGTTCTTGATTTTCTTTCGCTCTCCGCCTTTCTTAACTGGCCGTTATCCGTCTTGTACAGGTTAATGGAAATATTCGCTTCCGTTTCCGGAAAAGTTCCCGGTATTTCTGCCGCCGCGTTATTAATAATTATTCTCTCCCTTGCCCTCTCGCTATTAATCATTACTTTTGAATACAGGCGGCGTTTATCGCTGTTAAGACCGGAACCGTTTTTATGACAATTAATTATAACTCCGCGTCTGCCTTACGCGCCTTTCTTGATCAGGAAGGACTTGGGATGCAGAAAAAATTCGGGCAAAATTTTTTAATTAACCCTGAAACAAGGAAGTCGCTCGTGCAGGCGTTGGACGCCAAAAGCGGGGATGAAGTCTGGGAAATCGGTCCCGGTCTTGGCGCAATGACGGCTCTACTTCTTGATACGGGACTAAAAGTAAAAGCGTTTGAAATCGACATGGGATTTATCCGCGTCTTAAAAAATATTTTTTCCGGTAATAAAAATTTTACCCTTGTTGAAGGTGACGTAATGAAAACATGGCGTGATAATCAGTCCGTGCCGTTTCTTTTTGGGAATCTTCCGTACAATGTCGCTGCGGCGCTGTTGGCCGACCTTATTGAAAACGACCGTATTTTTTCGCGCATGGTTGTTACCGTCCAAAAAGAGACAGCTCTGCGTATGACGGCCTACGCGGGGAAGCCCGATTATTCATCATTTTCCGTACTATGCGCGTCAGCCTACAAAGTTAAACCGCTGATGACGATACGTCCCGCCTCTTTTTATCCCCAGCCGAATGTGGACAGCATGGCGGTTCTTCTTGAAAAAAAAGCCGCTCAAAAATATCCCGCGGTTTTTTATCTTCTAGTACGGGCATTGTTCGCTTCAAGGCGGAAGACAATTAAAAACAACCTTTTAAGTTTTCTTTCCTCCCGTTTTGGAGGCTCCCTGCAAAACAAACCGGCAATACAGGAGTTGTGCGCCTCTGTCTTGCAAAACAACTCGCTTAAAGGCACAGAACGCGCCGAAAGTCTCGACATGGAAGCCTTTTTATCTCTTGCATTATCCATTGATAATATGCGATTATAGAATAGAGATGTCAGTTGCCGGGAATATAGAAAAACTTGAAGAGCGGATACAAAAGACTTGCGACTGCACACGCAGGAAACGGGACGAGATTACGCTGATGGGCGTGTCGAAATTTGTACCTGTTGATCTGATAGACGAAGCGTATCGTTGCGGTATTCGCTGCTTTGGAGAGAGCAGGGTAAAGGAAGCCGAGGAAAAATTAGGCGCGTTTAAAAGTACACATCACGGCGCACGGCTTCAATTAATCGGCTCTTTACAGCGGAACAAGGCAAAACAGGCGGCTCTTTTTTTTGACTGTATTCAATCGGCGGACAGGGACGAGATTATCATTGAGCTTGCAAAACACTCGCCCCAGCGGAAGGAGCCGCTTGAAATAATGCTTGAACTGCATACGGGAGAGGAAACAAAGAGCGGATTTCAAAGTATAGACGCGCTGTTTAAGGCGGCGGAATTGGTTTTAGGGAGCGAAAAGTTAAAACTTACCGGGCTTATGACAATGGCGCCGTTTACGGAGGATACCGCGTTAATTCGCTCTTCTTTCAGGCAGCTTGTAAGCGCACGGGACGATATTGAAAAGCGTTTTCCCGGTAACGCGCTTTGTCTTTCTATGGGAATGTCAAATGATTTTGAAATAGCCATAGAAGAGGGCTCGACCCTGCTAAGGATAGGCAGCGCGATTTTTAAAGATTAATTAAAGGAAAATGAAGCGAATATTTTTTTTGATATTTTTATTTTCTCTTCTGTTTAGCTCAGTGTATCAGGCGCAGGCTCAAAGTTTAAGTACGACTAAACCGACTGAAGCCGCTTTTGTATTGCCGCAGTGGGCGAAAGATTTACGCCGTTGGGATGTAATTACCTTCGGTGTGTTTCCGTTTTCAATGTTTTTTGTTACAACAATAACCGATATAATCCGTTGGAATGACGCAAATAACCTTGATTTTTCGGATGAAGGCCGGCGTTATGCGCCCTGGCCGTTAAAATCGGCGGGCGCGATTGAAATGACAAACGACGAATACACAAGAACCATTCTGCTTGCCGTTGGGGTTTCGGCTGTAATTGCCAGTATTGACTTGCTCATTGTAATCATAAAAAGAACAAATGAACGCCGGCGTATTGAGAGTATGCCTTCAGGATCAATTGAAATTAATAAGACTCCGTATGGAACTCAGGCAACTGATGATTCCGCAGGTACGCAGGAAAACGCCGATCAAGACAGAACCGGCGAAAAATAATGCCATGCCTTTCCCATACCATTGAAGAACAATTTCCCCAACCTGTCAGGCTTGACCGTTACGTGTCAGAAACCTTACGCCTTCTCTCCCGTTCGCAGATTAAGGCAAGGTCTTTAACGGCAAAAATAAACGGAAAAGACGTAAAAAATTCCCGCATTGTAAAACAGGGGGACCTCCTTGAATTATGCTGGCAGGATTCCCCGCCCGTGAATATTATCCCGCAGGACATCCCCCTTGAAATAATTTATGAAGATAAAAATTGTATTGTTGTAAACAAAGCGCAGGGAATGGTAGTTCACCCCGGAGCGGGTAACAGGCGGGACACCCTTGCCAACGCGCTGTATTTTAGAAGATTGAACAGGGACGGCAAAACAGGCGACGATGTCCCACCTCAGGACAATGTGCGTCCCGGTATTGTCCACCGTCTTGATAAGGATACGTCGGGAATAATTATTGCGGCTTTTAATGAAGAGGCTCTTGCGTTTCTTGCACAGCAGTTTAAGGCGCGTAAAACGCGAAAAACTTATATGGCGATTGTTCAGGGCGCGCCGAATGAAATTAGCGGGCGCATAGAAACCTTTATTTCAAGAGACAGAAGAGATCGCAAAAAATTTTCAGTTTCCGCCAACGGAAAAAATGCCGCCACTTATTACAAAGTAATTAAATCATGGAGTACTCACTCGCTCCTTCTTCTTCGTCCGCGCACCGGGCGCACACATCAACTGCGGGTTCATCTGCGCCACATTGGACACCCCATTCTTGGAGACCCGATTTACGGAAGCGCGGATAAATTATTCCCCAACGCAAGCCTCATGCTCCACTCAAAAAGCCTGGCGATTGTTTTGCCCGGCGAGACGGAGGAGAGAGTTTTTTCATCGCGTATCCCTCAGCGGTTTACTGCGGTTATTGAAAAACTGGACAGGATGAAAACAAATGGATAGCCCCTACATTCTTGAAGAAACTGATAATTTTGCCGTTGTTTTTAAACCTCCTAAAATGCACTGCGCTCCTTCTGGCGCAAAACTGCAAAAAGACGACACGCTTCTTGAGTGGTACTCTGCACAATCCCCCTGTTTTGACATAATGCACCGTTTGGATTTTGAAACTCACGGACTTGTATTATTCGCAAAAAATGAAAAGAGTTACGAGGCTTTTAAGACTTTACAGGACAATGGTGAGTTCATAAAAGAATACTCCGCCGTCTGTACAAAAGCCGACGTTGCCACTCAATTGAAAGGATTCCCCGAGTATTCAAAAGCAACATCACAACCTCCGTTTGAAATAGAAAGTTATTTCCGCCCCTTTGGTCCCGGCAGAAAACTTGTCCGTCCTGTAATTGAAGACGGAAAAAAACACAAGGAAATTGCCAAAGACAAAGGCGGCTTTTACAAAACGGAAATCACAAATATTAACGGCAATGTTTTTACAGCGAGAATAAAGCGCGGCTTCCGCCACCAGATACGGTGTCATCTTTGCTGGATTGGGTTTCCAATTCAAAACGACCCGTTGTACTCGCGCTTTGACGGGGAGGGTATTTTACCGGGAGGGAATCTTGCTTTGAGGGCGTATTCGCTGGTTTTTGATGATCCTGTGAGTGGGAAGAAGTGCGAGTACCGGATTGCGGCGTTTGAATAATACGAATATAAGACGAAGAATTTTACCACGAACCAACACGAACCAGCACGAACAGGAAAAAGGTGGGAATATCTAAGGTTTTTCTTGACATTATCAAAAAAGCGCTGTTTTTTACGCACAATTTGGATATTGTCAAAGATATAGATCAGGTGGTTGCTAATGCCGTATAAAAAGCAATAAAAGAAAACTGCGGAAAATGGCAAGAACCGGAATAATATCAATAAATAGCTAATGTTCGTGTGGTTCGTGGTTAATTTATTTTTTCCTGTGTAAAGTCACTTCTATCATCAGCTAACTCCCAGCTTGTTAGAATCTGCGCCTTGCCGTTATCCACGGACACAATCACATAAGAGTAAAAAGGCAGGGCGTGATCTTTGTCATAACATGATGGCGCGGACGGATGGTCGGGGTGAGAGTGATAAAAACCGATAACGTCAAGTTTCATCGCTCTTGCGGTTTGTTCCGCGCGAAGCATGTCTTCTGGCGTTATGAGAAAACGGTGGTATTGCTCACCGTTTTCACTTGCGTTGTTAATAGTTAGCGTACTCTTGACTGTTTTAATTCCCGCATTATCAACTTCACCAATTAAAACGCCGCAACACTCGTTGGGATATGCAGTTTCGCCGTCTACTCTAATATTTTTTTCCATTTCAGGAGAGAGCCGTAACATAAATTCCTCTTTGTGTTCTTTGTACCTTTGTGTTCTTTGTGTGAAGTCCTTGCGAAAAATACATAGCGTTATATATCTCTCCATAGCGGCTGTGACAGATAGCGATTGCCGTTATCGCACAGTATTGTGGCGACCCGCGCTCCCGCCTTTAAAGTTTTTGCCAATTCCATCGCGGCGTACACGTTTGCCCCTGAGCTTATCCCTGCAAATATTCCTTCTTCCGCGGCAAGCCGACGCGCCGTTTTGTAAGCGTCTTCCGTTTTAACTGTTATGTGCAAATCGGCAATGCTTCTGTCAAATATTTTCGGCGTTATGGTGGATTCCATGTGTTTCATTCCCTCAAGCCCGTGAAACGGCGAATCAGGCTGCATAAGCGCGATTTGTATGGACGAATCAATTTCTTTCAGCCGTCTGGAAATGCCCATAAATGTTCCGGAAGTGCCGGTTCCGGCGACAAAATGACTGGGTTTACATTGGTTATACAGTTCGACTCCTGTTGTTTCATAATGCGCGTGCGGATTTTCAAAATTGTCGTACTGGTTGGGGAAGAAATACAAATCAGGCTCTTTTTGGGCTAAGTCCATCACAATGCGGTATGCGCCGTCGGAGCCTTCAAGCGGATCTGTTTCTATTATTTCAGCGCCGTAAGCGCGTATAAGTTTTTTTCTTTCTTCGCTGGCGTTTGACGGCATGAATAATTTTACACGGTAACCAAGAGCCGCGCCGAACATGGCGTAAGCGATGCCCGTATTGCCGCTTGTGGAGTCTAAAATAATTTTATCTTTTGTAAGCTGTCCCGAGTTAATGCCATGCAGTATCATAGCTTTTGCGGCGCGGTCTTTTACGGAACCGCTTGGATTAAAATACTCCGCTTTGGCAAACAGGGAAACCCCGTTTGCCGCATTGAATATATTTTTTAATTCAATAACCGGAGTATTACCGACAAGATCTAAAACATTCATACGCTATTTATATCATAATTCAGCGTTAGAATATCGCCACAACACCGCCGCCGTAATGACTGTCGATATAATCTTTTACCTTCTTGCTGAGGAGGGCGTTTTTCAAGGCAATGATGCGAGGATCATTTTCTTTGCCTTTTTGCACTACGATGATGTTCACATAAGGAGAATCCGCCCCTTCAATGATAAGGGAATCTTTCACGGGATTTAATCCGGCCTCAAGCGCATAGTTGCCGTTTATCGCGGCGGCATCCACATCCTGCAGGGAACGGGGAAGTTGGGCGGCTTCAAGTTCACGAAAGCGGAAATTCTTGGGATTACTTGTAATGTCGCGTGAAGTGGCTGTCAGTCCTACTCCGGCTTTAAGAGTTATAAGCCCTTTTGCCTGAAGCAGAAGCAGCGCCCGTCCTCCGTTTGACGGATCATTGGGTATGGCGATGGTAGCGCCGTTGGGCAAATCGTTAATATTTTTGTGTTTTACCGAGTAAACCCCAAACGGTTCCACATGCACTCCAAAAGCGGAAACCAGTTTCGCCGACCATTCTTCATTGGAAGCAAGGTAAGGAATGTGCTGGAAAAAGTTGGCGTCCAGCTCTCCTGTAATAACGGCTACATTGGGACGCACATAATCGGTAAATTCCACTACCTTTAGGGTAATTCCCTTCGCCGCCAGATCGCTTTTGATCAGATTGAGCAATTCCGCATGGGGAATTGGCGTAGCCCCTACCGAAAGAACGGAACCGGATTGCTCGGTGTTACCTTTTGCCTCAACTGTGTTGACAAAAGCCAAAACCAGTACGACTGCAATTAGCAGGCTGATTAATTTTTTCATAGTGTCTCTCCTATTCATAGTATTCACACATTTCCTATGTGTTTAATAGGATTATAGAGAAATATGGAAATTCTGTCAATAGAATTTGGCAAATTTGCCGGAAATTATCAGCCAATCAAATTCTCGATTAATTTAACGTTTTGCCAATAAATTGCGGCTGATTGCCGTGCCAATAATTTGCACCGCTTCAACCAGTATCAGAATAATAATAACCGCGCCGATAGTTACGTCTGTTCTGAAGCGGTAATAGCCGTAGTTTATGGCAAGGCTGCCTAAGCCACCGCCGCCGATTGCCCCTGCCATTGCAGAGTAGCCGATTAGATTGATGATGGTCAGGGCGAGGCCGGAAACCAGGGAGGGCATGGCTTCGGGGATTAATACTTTGCAGACAATTTGAAGATTGGTCGAGCCCATTGCGCGCGCGGCGGTAAGCACGCCGGTTTTAACTTCGGATAGGGCGGATTCGGCGACACGGGCGACAAAAGGCGCGGCGGCTATTGAAAGGGGGATAATTACCGCAGTGGGACCTATGCTGGTTCCTAATATTATCCGTGTCAGGGGTATCAGCAGGATCATCAGAATGATAAACGGAAGGGAGCGAAATATATTGACGATTCGGGAAAGCATGTTGTACAGTACGCGGCGCGGGGCAAGGCCGGCGGGAGAAGTAACAAAAAGGTACACGCCCAATGGGAAACCAAGAACGCAGGCTAAAACAGTTGATACAAAAGTCATGTACACAGTTTCCAATGTCGCCGTTGGCAGCATCGACAATACTTCCAGAATTTTTTCTTTAGGCATGGATCATCTCCTTTGTCGCGGAGGCTTGCGGCGACTTGAACACGGAGGCGACGCTTCCCCTTTCCACAATAATTCCCCCATCCATTACAGCCACTTCATGGCATATTTCGCGGATAACTTCCATCTGGTGCGTTATCAGCACCACGGTAATTTTCAGCCGCTGCTGTAGGTCGCGGATTAACGCAAGTATCGATCTTGTCGTTTGCGGATCAAGAGAGCTGGTTGCTTCATCGCAGAACAGCACTTCGGGATTTACCGCCAGAGCGCGGGCGATAGCCACACGCTGTTTCTGCCCGCCGGAAAGTTCCCGCAAACGCGCCTTGCGTTTAGCGGTAATATCAACCATTTCCAGCAGTTCATCAATGCGCTTGTCTATTTGTTTGCGGGAAAGACCGGCGATTTCCAAAGGGTAGGCAATATTCCCCGACACGTTACGCGAGCCAAACAAATTAAAATTCTGAAATATCATTCCCATTTTTCTGCGCCTATCGAGCAAAGACATGCCGCGCAGAGTATCAACGCGCTGTCCGTTGTAGTACACTTCGCCGGTATCCGGAGTTTCCAATAAGCTCATTACCCGCAACAGGCTCGATTTCCCCGCGCCACTTCTGCCGATGATTCCGTAAATACAGCCGGGACGAATGTCAAGATCGACTTTTTTTACGGCGGTAACCGCCCCGTAAGTTTTGGAAATATCTTTAACAACGATCATTGTTCCCTCTCCGCGCTTTCCCAGTCAATACTCTTTAAACGATCCAGCGCGTTGCGCAGTACGGAGCGGGGGCAGGCGAGATTGATACGCTCGAAGCCCTTGCCGCCTTTTCCAAAAGTGTGACCCGCGCTGAGCCATAATTTTCCTTTTTGTATAATTGTTTCGTCAATTTTTTGAGCGGGAATTCCAAGCGCGTTGCAGTCCAGCCACGCAAGGTATGTTCCCTCAGGTTCAATAAGTTTGATCTTTGGAATGTGATTTGAAAGATATGTTTTAAGGAAAGCGATATTTCCCGCAAGATAATCTATAAGCTGTTCCAGCCAATCTGCGCCGTCCTGATATGCCGCTTTACAGGCAATAAGCCCCATTACTCCCGGCTGGCTTAAACCGCAGCCCGCATACTCCTCTTTAAATTTTTCACGCAAGTTTTTATTGGAGATAAAAATATTGGCGCTCATCAATCCTGCAAGATTAAAGGTTTTTGACGGAGCCGTGCAGGTAACGGTTATATTTGCAAAATCCTGATTTAATGTAGCGAATACAATGTGCTTGTGACCGGGGAAGACAAAGTCCTGATGGATTTCATCGGCAATAACAATGACATTATGGCGAAGGCATATTTCGCCCATTCGCGTAAGTTCATCGGTTTTCCAAACGCGCCCGACAGGATTATGCGGATTGCACAAAATGAACAGTTTTGCCTGTTTAATTTTTTCTTCAAAATCCTGAAAATCTATGCTGTAATGACCGTCGCCGTACTGAAGTTCATTCACAAGCAACTGCCGTCCGTTTTTTTTAATACCTGATTCAAATGGATAATAAACCGGCTGTTGTATAACAATGCCGTCTCCCGGCGCCGTCAACGAACGGACGGCGATGTACAGGGCGGTTACCACTCCGGGAGTAATAGTCAGCCAATCGCGCTGTGGTGACCAGTTAAAGCGGGTCTCGAACCATTTACGCGTAACATCAAAGTACGCCGCGTCCGGTTCCGAGTACCCGTAGATTCCATGTTTTGCCCTGCGGATAATCGCCTTCTGCACACATGGCGGGGCGGCAAAATCCATGTCGGCAACCCACAGGGGCAACACGTCGGCGGGTTTTCCGCGCCATGTAGGTTCGTATTTGATACTGTAGGAGTTACTTCTGTCTATTATTTTATCAAAGTTGTATTTCATATACAGTTATATTATACAATTGCCTGTTTTAAATCCGCAATCAAGTCCTCCGCAGCCTCCAGTCCGACGGATAGGCGCAGCAGACATTCATTTATACCGCGCGCGTTTCGCTCGCTCTCGGGAAGGTCGGCGTGGGTTTGAAGCATCGGGTAGGTAATGAGGCTTTCAACGCCGCCTAGACTTTCCGCGTATTTAATAACTTTTACGCTTTCCAGTATTTTTTCCGCCGTTTGACCGTCGCTCACTGAAAAAGAGATCATTCCGCCAAAACCGCTTGTCTGGCGGCGGGATATTTCATAATCTGGGTGTTCCGTTAATCCGGGGTAATATACTTTTTTTACCGCGCTTTGTTCCAAAAACCAATGCGCGATTTTCATGGCGGTTTCCTGCTGGCGCTCCATGCGAACGGCAAGCGTTTTAATGCCCCGGATAATCAGGAAACTGTCAAAGGGCGATAAACATCCGCCGGTTGTCTTTGCGATGAACCGTAATTTTTCCGCAATAACGCCGTCTTTTACAATTAACATCCCCGCCAGAGTATCGTTGTGTCCGCCTAAATATTTTGTTCCGCTGTGAAGAACAATATCGGCCCCGAAAGAAAACGGTTTTTGAAAATACGGAGTCAGGAAAGTGTTGTCAACAATAAAAAGCAATTTATGCTTTTGCGTGATTGCCGCGACCGCCACCATGTCAGTAACGCGCATCATCGGATTGGAGGGCGTTTCTATAAATACGGCTTTTGTAGCCGGGGTTATTTCTTTTTCAATATTTTCCACAGTTGCGGCATAAGAAAATTTTACGCCGTTCTTTTGTGATATGTGCGAAAAAAGACGGAAAGTGCCGCCGTAAAGATCGTCGGAAGCGACGATATGGTCGCCCGGTGAAAACAACTCCATCAATGCCGAGACCGCCGCCATGCCTGAGGAAAACGCTATGGCGTCGTTGCCGCCTTCCAATGCGGCGACAGTGTCTTCCAGATGTACGTTGGTAGGGTTGAGCGAGCGGGAGTAATCAAAGCCCGTGCTCTGTCCTACGCCCGGATGAGCGAAAGTAGCCGACGCGAATATCGGAACGGCTACCGCTCCTGTCGTGTCAAATTTTTTATTACAGCCGTGTACGCATATTGTGCTAATATCCATACACACATCCTATATCTCATAATGCCAAAAATCAAGCTGGTCTAACTCCATGTGGGTGGAAATATTGCCGCTACTTTTAAACTGTAATTCGGGATTTTTCACGCTGACGCGGGTTTTTTCAGGAACTGACCGTATCACAAAAGCGTTTCCGCCGATTACCACACCCTCGCCGATAACGGTGTCTCCTCCCAAAATAGTAGCGCCTGAGTATATCGTAACATTATCGCTTATACTGGGATGACGCTTAACGCCCTTTATGCTCTGGCCGCCCTTTGTTGACAAGGCTCCCAGCGTAACCCCCTGATACAATTTTACATTGTCTCCGATAACGGCGGTCTCGCCTATGACAATGCCCGTGCCGTGGTCTATAAAAAAATATTTGCCAATCGCCGCGCCCGGATGAATGTCAATGCCGGTTGCGCTGTGCGCGTATTCGCTCATAATTCTTGGTATCAGCGGCACAGACAGCAGATACAATTCATGCGCTATCCTGTAAACCATTGTGGCGTAAATACCCGGATATGATATGACAATTTCCGCCTTGCTGTACGCGGCGGGGTCTCCGCTGTATGCCGCCTCAATATCTTTTTCTAAAAAATCCTTGACAGCCGGAATCTTCAATATAAATTGCCGCGTTATTTCCCACGCTATTTTGTCTATCTCGTCCTGCTCCGTGTCTTTGTACCGCAGGTCATAACGCAGGGCCAACCTTGTCTGCGCCGCCAAATCATTGGAGACTTCTTCCAGCATTACGTTGAGTTTATTCTTCGCGGAGCCTCCGCTTAAAACGCTCTCAAAAATTCCCGGAAACAGCAGATGCTGCAGTTTGCCGATTATGTCGATTATGACCGATTTAACCGGCTGCTTAGCAACATCTCTCTTCTTCTGAAAGTCACTCAGTAACTCCGCGGCTATTTGTTCTATCTCATGGTCAATTTCCATACATTTTTTTCCTGTGATAGTGGTTAGTGGTTAGTATGTAGTGGTTAGTAGTTAGTGGTTAGTAATTAGTGATGTCTTTTCTCTAGTAACTACCCACTACATACTATCCACTACCTACTACCCACTTCCTTAATAGCGCATACCAGTTTATCAATTTCCTCTGCAGTATTATAAAAGGCAATCGTCGGGCGGACTGTCGCTTCAAGGCCGAAGCGGCGCAGAATTGGCTGGGCGCAGTGGTGGCCGGCACGGACGGCGATTCCTTTGCTTGCCAGGTGTTTGCCTACTTGTTCAACGCTTGCGTTGTCAAGGACAAAGGACAGAACGCTCGCTTTTTCCGCGGCGGTGCCGATAAGGCGCAGTCCGTTGATGCGTTTCAGTTCGCGGGTCGCGTAATCAAGCAGTTCATGTTCGTAGGCGCTGATGTTTGCTATTCCTATGGCGGAAACATAATCAAGCGCCGCGCCAAGACCGACCGCGTCGGCAATATTGCCGGTTCCCGCTTCAAATTTTGAGGGAGCGGCATTGTACACCGTGCGCTCAAAGGTTACGTCTTTTATCATGTTGCCGCCGCCCTGATACGGTTTAGCTTCTTCAAGAGCGTCCGCTTTTCCGTACAACGCGCCTATGCCCGTAGGGCCAAAAATTTTATGCCCCGAGAACACAAAAAAATCCGCGTCCAATTCGCTGACATTCAGCGGCGTGTGGGCTACCGATTGCGCCCCATCGATAAGGATTCGCGCTCCGTTACCGTGCGCGATTTGAATCATTTCCCGAACAGGGGTAATTGTTCCCAAGGCGTTTGATACGTGAGTTACGGAAACAAACTTTGTGCGGCGGCTGAAAAGACGCGCGTATTCGGACAAAATGATCTGTCCCGTATCGTCAACAGGAGCGACTTTAATTAACGCGCCTGTTTCCTGCGCTATCATCTGCCAGGGGACGATGTTGGCGTGGTGTTCAAGGTGGGTCAGTATTATTTCATCGTCGCGACCCAGCAGGGGTTTTACATAGCCTTGCGCCGCGAGGTTAATTCCCTCCGTTGTTCCGCGCACAAATACTATATTGTTCTTTGACGGAGCGCCTAAAAATTTCGCTATTGTTTCCCGCGCCGCTTCGTAAGCGTCGGTGGAACGGGCGGCTAAATCGTGCGCGCCTCGGTGGACGTTTGAATTTTCGTGTCTGTAAAAATATGAAATACGGTCTATAACCGCGTTTGGCTTTTGCGTTGTCGCGCCGTTGTCAAGCCAGATGAGCTGTTTGCCGCCCGCTACTTTTTCGCTCAGAATGGGAAAATCCTGACGGATACGGTTTACGTCAAAACCGCCGGTTCCCAAAGGGGAGCTTTTGCCTCCTTCGGAGGGCGCAACGGCAGACGCGCTGGTATACGGCGCGACAACGGGAGAATACGCGGCCTGGGCGTCATCGGCCTTTTTTTCCTGAAATTCGGGAAAATAAGGCAACGCCCACTGTTCAAGTTCTTTTGGATCAGGCAGGCCGTAATCGTTAGGTGTAATCATAGTAGTTACCTACTTCCACATCTTCAAGCACGGCTATCGCGTCATCGGCAAGAATTGCGGCTGAGCAGTACAGCGACAGAAGATACGAAGCAAGTCCCTTGTTGTCCACTCCCCTAAAACGCACGGAAAGTCCCCTTCCCTGTTCGTTCTGCAAGCCTGTCTGATACAAGCCGATAACTCCGCGTTTTGCCTCTCCGGTACGTACCAACAGAATGTTGGTCTTGCCGCTTTTGCTTTTTGGATTTTTTAAGCCGTCCACGAACAGTTTATCAGTAGGTATGATTGGAATGCCGCGCCACAGAATGAACGTGCCGCCAAAAAGCGATGTGGTAGAAGGAGGAACGCCCCTGCGCGTACATTCGCGCTGGAAAGCGGCGACCGCCCTCGGGTGCGCCAGGAAAAACGCCGGCTCTTTCCACACTTTAGAAATCAATTCGTCAAAGTCATCGGGCATGGGCGAACCGGCTTTGTTTCCTGGCGTTATGCGCTGTCCGGCGGGAACGTTTTTTAAAAGGCCGTAATCATCGTTATTGATGATCTGGCTCTCCTGCCTTTCGCGCAGACTTTCAATCGCCAGATGAAGCTGTTCTTTTGTCTGATCATACGGCGATGAGAACACGTCTTCCACGGCGGTATCCACGTTTATGATTGTAGAAATTGAATTGAGGGTGTATTCTCTCGGTTTTGGCTGATATTGTACATAGCCTTCGGGAATCTCGGCGCTCTTCTTTTCCGATGAACATAGAACGTCAAGGGGCGTTTCTCCCTCGACCACCTTGTTTACGCGGTAAATACCGGCGTCCAACCCTTTGAATTCCAAAAAACGTGTCAGCCATCGCGGTGTAATCGCGCCGAATTGCGGCGGGGTTTTAGTAATGTCCGCCAGTTGATAAGCTTGCGCTTTATTCAGCGCGTTTAGTTCTGTTGTTGCCATAAAAAATTCCCCCTATTCCTCCCAAAGCCATGTTGACAGATAACGCTCTCCCGTGTCCGGCAATACGGCTACTATGGTCTTGCCGTTATTTTCAGGCCGCTTGGCGATTGTCAGCGCCGCTTCAAGAACGGAGCCGGACGAAATACCCACAAGGATTCCCTCTTCCTTTGCAAGCCGCCGGGCGGCGTTTCCGGCCTTTACTTCATCGGTCTGATAAATCTCGTCAATGACTGACGGATCGTAAACCTGAGGTACAAAACCCGCTCCAATACCCTGAATCTTATGCGGACTGGGCGAGCCGCCTGAAAGCACAGGAGAGGCGGCAGGTTCTACGGCAACTACCTTGACGCTTGATTTTTTTGATTTTAAGAACTTTCCAGCTCCCGCCAAAGTTCCGCCCGTACCAACTCCGTCAACCAGAATATCGACCTTTCCATCGGTATCGTTCCAGATTTCAGGACCTGTGGTTCTTTCGTGTACTTGTGGATTAGCGGGGTTATTGAACTGCTGTGGAATGTACGAATTGGGGGTTGCCGCGGCTAATTCTTCCGCTTTGGCGATTGCCCCCTTCATGCCTTTTGCCCCCTCTGTAAGCTCTAACTCGGCTCCAAGCGCTTTGAGCAGTTTACGCCGCTCAATACTCATGGTTTCCGGCATGGTCAGAATTATCCTGTAACCTTTGACCGCCGCAACAAAAGCCAGCCCAATGCCGGTATTTCCGCTTGTCGGCTCAATAATAACCGTCCCTTTCTTAATTTTGCCTTCTTTTTCGGCGGCTTCAATCATTGAAAGCGCAATACGGTCTTTTACGCTGTGCAGGGGGTTAAAACTCTCCAATTTGACGTACACCGTCGCCCCGCTATCATTCAGCTTGTTGATTTTAACAAGCGGCGTATTCCCGATAAGATCGGTGATTTTCTCTACTCTTGCCATAAAATTATTCTCCTCATTTAAAGTTTAGTAACCATATAGGATTACTAGGAATAGAATACTTTATAATTCCTAGTTTGTCAAGGGAAATTCAGTGTTTTTGTAGTTATTTTTCTTAAGATTTTTCATCTTTTTTGGCATAAATAGACCGGTTAAATTTGATAACCAACGGTTTTGACGCCTTAAAATTATGCATCAAAATAAAGTATGACATATTTAATATATGACTAGGCAACATTTACATTTTTATATAGATTAAAAATAAAATGAATACATTTTATGTATTCTAAAAATTTTTTAAAGGAGTTGGTTATGAAGAAGATCCTATTGGTAACGGCGCTGGTCCTCAGCATTATGCTGGTTATGGGCTGCAAAACCATGGCGCCTACTGACGAAGATTATGTTAAGCTTTATGACAAAAGTACCGGGCTTATTCTGGAAGGAGCCAAAGAGTACATCGTAAAACATGGCGATACGTTACATGACATTGCACACAAAGAAATGGGAAATAGTTTTTATTATCCCATTATTATGCTTGCCTCCCGCGGCGTAGTTGTAAATCCGGATAAAATCCTGCCGGATATGAAACTGACCATCCCGGATTTTGAAAAAAACAAGGCCGATGAAAACGCCAGAAAAAGCATGAAAAATTGTCTTCTTGGTTTTACCGATATTGAAAAAAACAAAGCTAAACCCAATCAGCAATTAATTAACGGTTTTAAAACAGAGGCTGGAAAGCTTTAGGGAAGAGGGAAGAGAAGAACACTAAGAAGAGAGGAGTTTTTGTCCGAAGATGACGGATGGAGACTCCTCTTTTTATTTTTACCACGAACCCGCTAAATAAACGCACGGCGTAGCCGTGTAGGTTAATAATGCAACATAGCGTAGCACCAAAAAATGCCGCTATCTGTGATAAAAGCAAGGCAGTCTTTAGACTGCCGACAGTGCGCACGAACAACGACAAGATTTCGGAGTAAAAGTTCGTGGTGTTCGTGGTAAAATTCTTTTTATAGTTTTAAATGTTAATGGATACTAGACAAAATTCATCCAGAAACGTAAAAATTAAACTTGAGTGACAGATACCATTTTAAGGTGACTGTCACTCAAGCGTATTCTGGAACGTTATGTACCAGTTTGGCGCTGGAAATTGTTAAGGATAATATTAAAAATAAATATTGAAGAAAAAGTTCCCGCTATTCCAACTCCAAAATAATTTTCATACCAGGTACAACAGGCGTTCCCTCTGGCGGGCTTTGTCTGCGCACCCAGCCGTCGCCGATAATTTCCACGTCAATATCGTCGCGTAACAAGAGTGAAAGAAGGGTTCTTTTCGCGATTCCGGTAAAATCGGGCACTTGAGTCTCAACGGGGGGAAGCCGTCCCGCCGGTATGCTGACCGAAGGCGGGTGGTTAATCTGCGGATTACGTCCGCGCGGAATGCCGAGATAATCAATTAAAGCCTCGGCGGCTTCACGGATTGCCGGAGCGGCTATTCTGCCGCCGGAATTTACCCCCTGCGGTTTAATCACGGCAAGATATAAAACGAGAGTCGGGTTTTCGGCGGGAAGAAGGGCAAGACAGCTTGCGATAAAATCGGTATCTGAATATTTTTTTGTAACGGGATCAATTATCTGCGCGGTTCCAGTTTTTACGCCGAGGGACAAATCCTGAACTCCTGCCCGCCAGCCTGTTCCGATACTCGAAGCCGTATCCACCATGTAAGAGCGTATCGCTCTTGCGGTTTCCGCGCTGATAACGCGGCGTTTTTCCCCGCTCTTCCACTCTGTTTCCGTTTTGCCGTCCGCTGAAATAATTTTGGAAACTATCCTGGGCGGAACCAAAACGCCGTCATTTGCAATAGCCGAAGTCGCCTGCAGTAATTGATACGCGGAAACCGCAATTTCCTGCCCAAAAGCGATAGTCGGTTTTGAGCGCTCTGACCATTTTTCACTGCGGACCAGATAACCGGCAGTTTCGCCGGGACTGCCCGCGCCGGTGCGCGAGCCGAAACCAAAATCGCTTAATAACTGATAAAATTTACTTGAACTGATGTTATCCGAAGCGTAGGCGGCGCCGGCGTTACACGAATTAATAATTATTTCCCTTACCGTTACCCTGCCGTGCTGACCTTCGCATTTAATCGAAATGCCTTTACTTGTAGTATAAAATCCGTTACAGGTAAAGACTGAGTTACTTGAAATCGCCCCCGAATCCAAAAGAGCCGACATGGAAAAAACTTTTAAAGTGGAACCCGGCTCAAAAGCCCAGATGGCGGGACGGTTCATTCTGCTGTTTGCGTCCGAAGTGCGGACATTATTGGGATCAAAATCAGGCAAAGACGCGGAACCAAGAATATCGCCGGTGCGGGGATCCATCGCTACAAAAATCGCGGCTTCCGCTTTTGTCTCTTCCATTGTTTTTAAGGCAATCTGCCGTAAGATATGCTGAATGTAGGCGTCTATCGTCAGCACAACATTGGAGCCTTTGCCATTACTGTCAACTCCTGATAAAACATTGTTAAAGGCGTATTCTATCCCCTCATTTCTGTCCCCTACAAAACCGACAATCTGGCTCGCGAGATTTTTTTCGGGATACACTCTGCCTACAATGGGTTGAATCATTACGCCCCTAATTTTTTTTTCTTCAAGAATGGCGGTAAGCTGTCTGGCGGTGCCGTCGTCAATATGTCTTCTTAAATAAAGAAAGTTTGATTCTGATGAATTTATTTTTTCGCTGATTTCAGAAGGGGACATATCGAGGATCACGGCAAGTTCATTGGATAAAACATCAACATCTTTAATCGAAGGCCGCCAAACGCTGACGTCGGCAAACCGGATTTGAATCGCAAGGAAACGCCCGTTTCTGTCCAAAATAGAACCGCGTTCAGGAAGCTCCGTATTCGGGCGGGCGGCGGGCGGAAGTTCGCCCTTTATCATCAATACCGCGTAATGAACAATCAAATATAAAAGAAAAATGGCTAATAATGAAAAGATTGCTATATAACGCCGCTTCAAATTCATCTAATACCCCAAAACCTTCCCAATAATATTATCGGTAAGAACAGGACCGTAAGAACGCGAATCATAGGATACAATACTGTTGTCTCCCTCGGCATAAAACATGCCGTTTTCCGTCGGCATTGTACAGCGTTTTACCGCTAATTCGCCGGAAGGCGTGTAGAAAACTACAACTTCCCCTTTTTTGGGCTCCCCCCAGCGTAGCAGATACTTATTTGAGGGTAATTGCAGCCCATAACTAATACGGCTGATGACCAAAACAGCGCCATCGCGAATCGCGGGCTCCATTGAATGTCCCTGGGCAATTATAAAATCAAAAAAGAACAATTTTAAAAAAAGCGCGGCTGATAAAGCAAATAAAACAGGTTTTGTTCCTTTCATATATATCATATATAATCCTTATCGCTTTTTTTGTCGATAAACCTAATATGGCCCCAATAATAGAAAAACAACACGTTGTAAAAAGGCGAAAAACGTCCTCTTCCAGACACAATAAAAAATCGACAAATGTTAATACGTCATTTATGAGCCAATTTTCTCAAAAACCGGCCCATATTAGGAAAAAAAGCTCTGTTTCCCCGCTTGAAGCGTTTATAGAGGCAAGACGGCAAAAAGTGGTAAAAATACCGCGAAATAGAAAATCACACGTCAATATGGATATAGGGCGTAAACATTTAGGCGGATTTAGCTTTTCACTTCCCCTTTTTGGAACGCTTGCCGTTATAGCCGGAATTGTAGTTATTGCCCTTGCCGCGTTTAATTGGGAGAATTTGAACATTAGGGATCCTGATATTTACGCCGTAAATCCCGGGGAAGACACTGAAGCGGAGCAAAGGACAATTCAATATGCCACCACAGGAATTACCGAAATTATTAACAGACTGCCCCCTCCGGCAATGGATGAGATTTCTGATGAAAACGCAAAAACAAATACACAGACTGAAAATCCGCATGGCTCTCTTGTCACTTTTCAATGGCAGCAGTACAAGGTAAAAAAAGGCGATTCTGTTTCAACAATAGCGAAAAAATTCGATGTTTCCATCGGCGCGGTTATCGCCTCAAATAACATTACCAACGCCAGAAAACTCCAGGAAGGAGCAAACTTAAAAATCCCCAATATCGACGGTATTCCGTACCAAATCCAAAAAGGAGACAATCTTTCAAAGATTTCAACGTCTTTTAAAGTGCCTTTGGAAGTAATTTTGGACGTAAATGACATAAAAAGCGATAATATCAAGGCAGGGGACACGATTTTTATCCCCGGCGCAAGGATGAATGACATCGATCTCCGGCTAAGTCTGGGCGAAACATTTATGTATCCGCTTAATAAAAAAATCATCACAAGTTCTTTTGGAATGCGTAAAGACCCCATAAACGGATCATTAAGTTTCCATTCCGGCATTGATTTCAGGGCAAATACGGGCACGCCTGTTCTGGCTTCCCTGGACGGGGTTGTTTCCTTTACAGGCGAAAATTGGCTTTACGGAAAACACATCATCATAAGCCACAGTAACGGCTACAAGACCATGTACGGCCACTTGAATTCTTTTTCAGTAAAGAAGGGGGACAGGGTGACAAGGGGCAAAAAAATCGCAGAATCCGGCAATACCGGCTACAGTACGGGACCCCATCTGCATTTTGGAATATATGACAAGAACAATAAATTGATTAACCCTCTGGAATTGTTAAATTAATAAAATATGAGGTACTAATGAGAAATTTAATTCTGATACTTTTGGCGTTTTTGGCCGTATTTACGTTTATCCGCGCTTTAGAGACCGCTCATGCCGGGGAAATTCCCCCAAAAGAGGTAGTGGAAATTTTCCGGTAAAATACACTACAATATAATGTATGATACTTGGTGAAAAATCTGCGGCTGTAACTGGGGGAGAATATTCGCCCGGACAGCAAAAAATGCCGGAGGCTGGTCTTTACGCTTTTAGCGATGTGGTGGACAAAGCGTGTAAGGGGTTGTTAGATCGGCAGATTAAATATTCAATCCGGCGCATCCGGGAAATGGAAGGCCGACTCTGTGAATTGGAACGTGAACTGGATGATTTTCTTTTTTCCAAAACGCGGTAGCCATGAGACAGCCGCAATGAGAAATACATAGAATGATAAAACGCGCTTACAGTGCCAGCAAAATTTTCATTTTCCTGCTCATTTCACTGATACCTTTTTTTCAACTTTCAGCGGTTAATTTCAGCGGGCTGACCATTTCAAACGACGACAAGCTTTTATTCAAGGCGGAGTTTGAGGGACAGCACGCCGTATTTATTACAAGGTTAAGCGATCTGTCCATGCAGCAGCTTACAATGCACCCTGAAAAACTGTACCTGGTAAATAACGGAAGAACAATTATCGCGCTAAACAGATTGGGAGCGGCAAGTATTCCCATATCGGGAGGGCTTCCAACTCCGCTTCCCGTATATCCGTCTTTTGCCTCCGGTAACACGCCGCTAAGGGGCAGGCTTCAGGATTTAGCCCCTTCAGCCGACGGACGCTGGTTTATAATCATAGAGCCCGTAAGCCCCGGTTACGGGAATTTAATTATGGTTGATCTTTCAAACGGCGTAAAAAAACTTATCAGCGAAAAGATAGAATTGCCTAACACGGGATTCCCCGTAAAATGGAGTCCCGACTCAAGGCTTTTTGTTTACTCAAAGGGCGGCAGGCTTTATTACTTTCCGATCTTAAGCGATTTGTCCGTACTGGTAGACGAGCGTTTCAGAATGATCGGTTCCGGCGGAATTGAATCTGTCTTTTGGGATCAACAGGGCGTTTTTTATTACATGACCGGAAACACTTTGTATCGCGTAACAAACCCGGAGCTTTTTACGCGGACAATTTACGGGGATTTTCTTTCCATTGGCGCCGTCGCCGCGGTTCTTCCGCTGGATTTTGATTCAGGGTTTGACCGTTACTGGATAGCGCCGGATTCAGGTTCAATTCTGATAAATAAGGGCGGTAAAGGCATATTTTTCTTTTTGTTAGGTGAAAACCAGATAAGCGCCGCCGCTTCGCAGACGGTAATCCTTCCCCACGCGCTTACTCCCAACGGAACTGACAATTTCAACGTCCTTTGGCCGTCTGTCGAACAGGAGCGTCGTACGGGCAATCCTGTCCGTCCGGGACGCGTAAGCTCGGGTAATCTAACCGTAATTTATAACGTGCAAGGCGAAACTTATGTTTTACGCTTTGAAGTTAAAGGAAGCGTAATTAATTTATTGCCTAATAGAAGTTATCCGTTAGCATCTTCCTGCGCTCTGTCGCCAGACGGAACAAAAGCGGTATTCTGGGGCAATAACGGGCTTGAACTCTGGGATTACACAAACTGGCGGATTATTCAAAGATTGAGCAACAGCCCTGTTTTTTCCTGCGCGTGGATAAATGACAGGCAATTACTTGTCGGAAATTCAAGGTATATAGAAGAAATAAATATTTCCAGTTCCGCCTACCCGCGCAGGAGAATTTGTCTTTCATCGGCGGATGAATTCGGCTTTGAACAAGGTTCGGGAAGCCTGTCGCGGATTGCCGTAAGAATAGGAAACGATTGGTTTTCAAACGACGGAAGAGGCGCATGGACAGTTGCGGCAAATATACAATTAAGGCAGCCGATTTTGTATTCGGATCATTACCGCGTTTTTCTTGAACCTCAGGCCTCAGGGCATTACGGTAATATTCCCATGATACGCAATATGCAGTCCACAGGCACTATATCTCTTGTATCAACTTATACGGTAAATAAAGCATACACTCTTGGACGCACCATGCCCGTCGCGGTTTGTTTTGATCTTTACGATGACGATACCGGATTATCACAGGTGTTAGCCGCATTACGCAGACTGAACATAAAAGCGACTTTCTTTTTAAACGGCGAATTTATACGCAGAAGCCCGCAGGCGGCTGCGACTATCGTCAAAGCCGGACATGAAACAGCCTCGCTTTTTTACACTCCGATTGATCTTTCAGATACGCGCTACCGCATTACCAATGAATTTATCGCCCGCGGTCTTGCGCGTAACGAAGACGAATTCAACAAAGCCACAGGAAAAGAACTCTCTATCCTCTGGCATCCTCCGTTCTACCGCGGTTCCGACACCGCAAACGCCGCGGCGGCGGCCGCAGGATACATTACGATTAACAGAAGCATAGATCCCGGAGACTGGATGTCAAGAGAAGACGCGTTAAGGCTGAATCTGCGGCAAATCCCGCCGTCAGAAATAATAGAACAAATTATTCAAAAAAGGGAATCCGGCGCCATTATTCCAATACGGCTTGGACTGCTTCCCGGCGGCAGAGACGAATATCTGTTTCAGCGGATAGAGGCGCTGCTTGACGCGTTGATCCGTTCAGGGTACGAAATAGTCCCGGTATCATCAGTTATCAGATAACAAATAAATGCTTGAGACAATTCCCTCTTTAATAGAAAAAACATTCCCCATACCGGGACGTTTTAAAGGCAAACTGCCGTCTGACATCGCGGAACTTTCCCGTCTCCTTACAAACAACCGTGGAAGCAGATCTCTTTCCTATCTGACGCGCCCCAATTTTCTTTCCGCCTACCTGCATTATTTTCTGCCGTGGAATCTATACCGTCTCTGCCTCTTACTGCCAACCTTAAACTTAACCTTAAAAGCAAACAATTCAATTACAGACTTAGGCTGTGGTCCGCTAACCTTAACATCGGCGTTTTGGATCTCGCGTCCCGAACTTCGCAATCTGCCGCTGGAGTTCAACTGCATAGACAGAAGCGGCCCCGCCCTTGAAGCTGGAAAAAAGTTTTTTACCGCATTGTGCGAAGATTCAGGCTGTAAAAATGTTTTATGGAAAATAAATCTGATAAAAGAAGATGTGGATATAAGGCAGGCAAAGGGCGCAAAAAAAAGAAAACCTGCCGCTCTTGTCTGCGCGGTAAATATGTTTAATGAAATATACGAAAATTTGTCACATAACAATGCAGAGGGACTGCGGCTTATGGCGAAAAACGCGGCGCAGACAATGAATAGTGAAGCGGCGGAAAACGCTTCTATATTAACTGTAGAGCCGGGAGTTCCCCAATCGGGAAAATTTGTTTCTTTCCTGCGAGATGCGCTTATGAAATTGGGGCATCCTCCCGCTTCGCCGTGCACGCACACCGGCGCCTGTCCCCTATCAGGCGGCGCGACAAAAATGATTAAAGGACGTAATTGGATCGACACAAAAAAACGATGGTGCCATTTTGCTTATGAAACCGCAGACGCGCCGAAAGAGCTTCGCAGGCTTTCCGCCGCCGCAAAACTTCCCAAAGAGCGGCTGGTTTTCAGTTACCTATTAACAGGCCTGCCCTCTGCAAAAACAGGAGAAGCGCGTGTTATTTCAGACGCTTTCTCCCTGCCATATAACCGCTTTGGCCGCTACGCCTGTTGCGAGCGGGGACTTGTACTGATTACAGGAGAAAAAGACCGTATTGAAGACGCGGTTTCAGGCACTGTTGTAAAACTTGCGGTAACGGGGCAGTTTGATAAAAAAAGCGGCGCGATGATAAGCGCGTTATAAGAAGAACACCGGCAACCACCAGTCTGCTTGACACTATAGATAGGGAGGAGTAGGATTAAAACATGAAACTAAACATACCTTCAAAATACCAAAAAGATATTGAGAATGCAACAAAATTACTCAAAAAAGAAGGATGCGAAGCGGTTTTTTTATTCGGTTCTTTGGTTACCGGTAAAATTCACGATAATTCCGATATAGATATTGGTATAAAGGGATACCCGACAGGTAAATTTTTCAGACTATATTCCAGATTATATTTTGATTTTGATAACAAAATTGATCTTGTTGATTTTGACACAAATGAAGACTTATATGTAATGCTGAACAAAATAGGGGAAGTTGTCCAAATTGGATAATAACTTAAAAATAAAAATTAAACATGAGATTTCCCGAATAGAAAAACAAATAACAGACGCAAAACCTTTGTTAGACCTATGTAAAATAAAAGAACCGGATTTTGTTGAAATAACGGCAACCGCTCAAATATTACATTCCTTTTATAATGGCGTAGAAAGCGTAATTATCTTGTTTTTTAAAAATAGCGGCGAGAAAACACCTAACGATATTCATTGGCATAAAATTGTATTAGAGATGGCTTTTGGAAACAACTCAAAAAAATAAAAATATTCAATGATGATATAAAAGAAAAATTAGAAGAATATTTATCTTACAGACATTTTATAAGACATTCATATAGTTCTGAATTAAGATGGAAAGAAATGGCTCCGTTGGTAAAAGAACTTGATGAAATATGGGAAATAATAAAAGCAAATTTTGAAATGTTTTTAGATAATAATTAGTAATACTTATACTCTGAAAAAAGAAAAAATGAAAACTTAGTTCACATAGTTTATGTTAATATTCATTAGTGTCCAAAATAAAAGTTGAAAAAAAGCAACTCCTAAAGTAGAATGAAAAAAGAAACCACTCCAATTCATTACTACAAAAGGAGTTAGCCATGGACAAGTATAACACGATTCTGGGACAAATGCTAGATCTTATTTCGAGATCTCGTTTTGAAAAACTCGTAAAAGAGCATAAAACGGAACATGGGGCCAAAGGATTAAGAAGCTGGACGCAATTTGTCACCATGCTGTTCAGCCAGTTAACCGGCCAGCACGGGCTTCGAAGCATGGAACGGGGCATGAATAACCAGCGGAACGGCTGGTACCACATGGGCATCACGAATGCCGAACGGGAAGTAAAATGGTCAACTTTGTCGTACGCAAACGCGCATAGAAGCGCGGATTTGTTTAACGCGTTATTCTTAAACCTGTCAATTCAGGCGCAGGCGCAAATGGGAAGCCACGGGTTTAGGTTTAAGAACCCGCTGTACAGCGTTGATTCGACAACGATAGACTTGTGTTTAAAATTATTTCCCTGGGCTGATTTCCGGAAAGGCAAAGGCGGGATAAAGCTGACGGTCAAGCTGGATCATCAGGGAAAGATACCCTGCTTTGCGGTCCAGTCAAACGCGCGGGAACATGACACAAAAAAGGTACGGGAAGTGCCGTATGAGGCGGGGGACGTGCTGGTATTTGACCGTGGATACGCCGATTACTCCTATTTTGCGTCAATTTGCGGGAAAAAAGCCTTTTTTGTGACCCGGTTGAAGAAAAACGCGGTATATAAGCGGGTCAAAAAGAATCCGGTCAGGGAAGGCGGAAACGTCATATCCGATTATGAAATAATTATTCCGTCATTATCTGAAGAAATAACGCTGAGAAAAATAACGGTAAGAGATCCAAAAACAAAGAAGCGCATCACGCTTTTAACAAACAATCTGAAGTGGTCCGCATCGACGGCGGCTGGGGTATATAAGGAACGGTGGCAAATAGAAATATTTTTTAAAGCGGTAAAGCAAAACTTGAAGATAAAACGGTTTTATGGCAACTCAAAGAACGCGGTAATGACTCAAGTTTGTATAGCGTTAATAGCATACCTTTTATTTCATCTGTTGAAAGCGAAGTCAAAGATTTTTAGAATGTCCTTTACTAATTTTATTTCGGTAATAAAGACGATGCTGTTTCAGCGTGTTTCCCTTTTTGCTTTTTTAAGCGGCGAAAGCCCGCCACTTAAACCTAAGAAATTACTTGAATGTCAGCCGGAGTTCGTATGGTAGAGGGGATTATTTTGGACACTAATGATAAATTTTATATATATTGACAATAATACATAAAAATGATATTATATGTTTAAGAAAAGGGCTGGCATTATATAATGGCTTTAACCTTATTTATTGGAGAGAAAAGATGGCTTTAGATGAAAATGAAGGTGAAGAAGGGTTGTCTTGGCAGCAAATTGTAAAAATGATCGGTAAAATATTACAGTTGATTGCTGAAGGTTTTTCTGTTGCTGGTGCTTGTGCAGGTGCTGCTGCTGATTTTGGAGTAAGTGCGGCAATAGCAACAAAACTGTATAATAAACATCGTAAAGAAGTCGAAAAATAATTTTTAAATATTATTTGGCGGACTGGTGTTATTTAAGGTGGTTCGATTCCACCTCCGTCAATTAATATTTAATAATGATCTATATAAAGAACAAAATATCAATTATGGAGGATAAAATGGGATTTTTTGAGAACCAAAAAAACAGATTTAAAAATAATCCAGTGAAAGAAGTGGCAAAAACTGTTCTTTTAGGATTAGGCGGGAAAGCTGCTTTTGATGCAATTCAAGATAAAGTCAAAGGGCCTACAGTTGAAAAACACCTATCTGCTGTTGATGGACATCCGGTAAAGGGCTGGACATCTGGCACATGTCCGAAATGTGGCAAAGTATTTCATGTACAAAGTAATGGAGTTTCCGTTACCTGTCCGAAATGTGGTCAACAATTTCGTTGGTAATTTATATATAAATGTGTGCTGACTTTTGTTTACTGCGTAACCTTTCACTTGATATACTTTACATCTGCGAAAGTTGAAAATACCGCCAATTCTTCATTATAACAATATTCAAAAGTAAAAATAAAGTGTATAATTGCTTTTGGAGATACAATGAACGAACAACCACAATTTTCCAGTATGCATACACATACTAAATTTTGCGACGGAAAAGACGACATCGAAACAATGTGCCGCGCCGCTTATGAAAAATCTCTTTTCGCAATCGGATTCAGCTCTCATGCTCCCGTTGACAAACAGCTTGGATTTGTCACCGACTGGAACATGAAAAGCTCTCTTGCCGAAGAATATGCCTCACAAGTTCTTGTGGCGAAGGAAAACTGGCGCGGTAAATTAAATGTTTTTTTGGGGTTAGAAGTGGATTATATCAAGGGAAAACGCTCTCCTTTGGACAGCGATATAATCAAATTAAATCTTGATTATATAATAGGAAGCGTACATTATCTTTTTCCTGAAAACGGAGCACAGTCATTTACAGTGGACGGATCGCAGGAAGAATTTGAAAAAGGGCTTAACGAAGGATATAACGGCGACGCGCGGAAATTAATGCACGCTTATTATGACGCGGTTGCTGAGATGATTAAGACAGGAGGACTTGATATAATCGGACACGCCGATCTGATTAAAAAAAATACTTTTGGAAAAAATTTATGGCCGCAGGAAGAAGAAGAAAAAAGACAAAATGAAATTGCACGCATAGCCGCGGAAGCCGGATTAGTTTTTGAAGTAAACACAGGTGGAATAAATCGGAATAAAATACAAGAAACTTATCCTTCACTTGCTTTTCTTAAAATTATCAAAAAGTATAAAGTTCCCGTAATAATTACTGCGGATGCCCATTGCGCGAAAGATATTATCGGAAATTATGATATTGCGTTAAGCACGCTTGAATCAGCGGAAATAAATGAACATTTGCTTTTTATGGGAAAAACTAATAAAAAGGCAGTTTGGAAAAAAGAAAAAATTATGAAAAATTAATAGAAAGTACTCGACTATATTTTACATTTATATTATATTTAAGCTAGAGGAGTTATGATGGCAAAAACCAAACAATCACCAGGAGCGCTGCTCTTGGAGCTTATTGATAAGCACAATTTAAATTGCAACAGAGTTTCAAAAGAAATTAAATGCAGTCAGACTGCATTAAGGCTTATCAGTCTTGACAAGAGCAGAATAACAACATCCATCGCCGTGCGTCTTGCTAAATATTTCGGCACAAAGCCGGAATTTTGGCTGTTAGCGCAGATGGATTATGATCTTAAAAAAGCGGCTAATAATAAAACATTAATAAAAGCGCTTAAGGGTATTTCAAAAGCAGGGAAATAATGAACATAAGGGATGAGAGATCTGAGGTTTCTCATTCCGGATGTTTTATTTTACCTTGACTTGCCCACCCCGTTACGCGAACAATGTTTTTTTATTACACATTGTGAGCAAAATGGACTCACCGGGCGGCATAGTTTCTGTCCGTAAAGAACAAGTAAATAATTAATACGCTTCCAATACCGGAGCGGTAAGATTTCTCTTAATATCATTTCTGTTTCTTCAGGAGCCTTACTGCTTAACCAGCCGCAGCGGTTGGAAATGCGGTGAACATGTATATCCACGCATAAACCGTCAAGGTCAAAAGCCTCCGTAAGTACAAGATTAGCTGTTTTTCTGCCAACCCCGGGAAGAGCAAGCAGCGCTTCCATTGACGAAGGCACCTCGCCGTTGTATTGCGTAATTAAAATATAAGCGATTTTTTTTAACGAAGACGCTTTATTGCGGTAAAACCCGACAGGATAGATTAATTTCGCGAGTTTTTCCTCTTTTATCACGCTTAAAGCTTCGGGACTGCCGGCTTTTTCCAAAAGCCGCTTTGACGTGGAAAGGGTTACTTCATCTTTTGTACGTAAACTTAAAATGGTAGAAACCAGCACAGCCCACGGATCGCGGCGATACTGCTCCGCTACGGTTGTTACGGAAGGATCTTCCGCCCCTTTTACGGTAATAATTTCTTTACGCCATTTTTCAAGAGAGGAAAAAATTGCTTCCCACTTTGGTTTGGAGCCGCCCATTAAATTTTCTCAAGCAGGCATTGGGCCAAAACTTCTACTGCCCTGCCTTTGCCGACGGAACCTAAACCTTCCGCGGTTTTTCCTTTAACAAAGACGCGGTCAAGGGGGACTTCCAGAACTTTAGCGAGCGAGTTTCGGATAACGTCGCGGAAGGGAAGCACTTTTGGCTTTTCACAGATTATTACGCAATCAAGATTGACCAGTTTCCAGCCTGATGTTTTTACGCGCTTAAAAACATTACGCAAAAGTTTCATGGAATCGGCGTCTTTATACGCGGGATCTGAAGGCGGAAACAGTTCGCCAATGTCGCCAAGGGCGCTCGCGCCAAGAAGAGCGTCGCATACCGCGTGTGCGAGCGCGTCTCCGTCCGAGTGGCCGTCCTCTCCTTTTGAAAAGGGAATTTCAACGCCGCCAAGAAGAAAGCGGCGGCCTTTTTTTAAGCGGTGTATGTCGTATCCAAGGCCTGTTTTTATCATTTTATAAGAGCGACGCCGGGCAGGGGGCGGAATGCTTTAAAAGCCATGTATTTAAACGGATGAATGTCCAGCGCGTTTGGATACCACCCGTCCAATTCGCCCGTATCAATAATATTTACCGCGGGATTAAAAAAGACGGGCAGCACTACACCCCTGTCCAATAAAAGTTTTTCCGCCTTAGCCAGAGTTTCCATGCGGGTTTTCCCTTCTTCTACCATTGATTGTTCGATTAACTCTTCATAATCGGAGTCGTCTAATTTTGCGTCATTTAAATTTGAATCGCGCCTGAACATCTGTAAAAACGCGTAAGGATCGGCAAAATCCCCTATCCATGTCGTAGAACCGACGGTGTACCCGTTTTCTTTCATTGATTGAAAATACCTGCCATAGGGAATTACCTCTACGCGCACGTTCAAACCTAATTTTTCTTTCCATGCTTTTGCCATTAATGCGCCGACGCGCTCCGCATCGCGGCCCGGCGTTATGCGAATAACAAGGGCGGGTGTTCCGGCGCCGTTTTTATATCCGGCTTCATTCATTAAATTTACGGCTTCTTCGTAATTGGTTTCTTTTATTCCTTCAACTTCCGGATACCCGGCAACGGGAAAAATTAACGTTTCAGCCGGAAGAAAATAATTACCGCGTATTTCTTCCCAGGGCAGCACAAGCGTCATTGCCCTGCGGACCCTATGATCGTTCCAGGGTTTTTCCGAACTGCGGATAAAATAATAATGCGTGGCAAACATAACGTTCACCTGAATCCCCGAACGATCCGTCAGCGATTCTATGTCCACATCACCGGAAATCCAGCGCGCCTCGCCTGAATTCCAAAGATGCGTGGCCTGATCGGCGGATTCTGTAAACTTAATAATCAATTTATTTAACGCGACGCGTTTGGAATCCCAATACTGTTCTGATTTTTGCAGAACAATGCTTTTGGTATCCATTGAAATTATCTGAAACGGCCCGTTGGAAACAGGAGGCACCCAGTTTTTTCCGGCTTTATAAGGAGACCACTCCGTTTTATTTAACATGGAAGGATGAATCGGGCTGAACGAATGGTGGCATAACATTGCCGGAAAAAAAGACGCGGGAGAATTAAGCTTTACAACAAGGGTTCTTTGATCAACAGCCTGTATGCCGATTTTATTCGGATCTTTTAAAATGCCGTTACGGTAATCCCTTGCGCCCTCGATAACGTCAAAAAAACTTGAATAAGGAGATTCAAGTCCCGGAGCAAGAAGAGAAATCCACGCGGCGCGGAAATCTTCCGCACGTATGGGATCGCCGTTGGAAAAACGCGCGTTACGCCGCAGAGTAAAAGTCCATTGCATTTTATTTTCCGAAAGCGACCACCTTTCAGCTAACGCCGGAACCGGCTCCAAAGAAAGCGGGTGATATGAAAAAAGCCCTTCGTAAATCGCGGTAAAAACCTGCGCTTCGCTTGCAAAGTAAGACTTACGAAAATCAAGCTCCATTTCCTGGCTTGAAAACGTAGTTGTAAGTTCATCAAGATTGCTGACTCCGGGACGCATTTCCGCAAATTCCCCATCGTTTCCAGTTTCCCGCGGTTTTTGTATTTGATGGCTTTGGCAAGCGGCCAATATCAAAATAAAGAATGAAAAAAGTATATACTTTAAGCTTTTATTCATACATCCATTATAACATACAAATATTCAAAATACAAGTATAACCTTAACAGGGCGTAAAGGTTAACGGCGTCCTTAACTCTTTTTTGTAGTAATAACCCTGTAATGCGCCGTAGTTAAATCGAGTCCGGCTTCCTGAAAACCGGTTTGGATATTTGCGTAAAGCGCCGCATAAATACCCGGAAGCTTGCTTACTTCTTTCGTGTAACAGTTAATTTGATAACTTGCGTAAAAATCATCCAATTTAGTCTGAAGTACAAAAGGCTTGGGTCTTTTTTGAACATACTCGGTATTAAGGGCGGCGTTTATCAATATGTCATGTACCGTCTGCCAGGGCGTCGAGTAGCCGAATGTAATCTCAGTGTAAATGATTAATCCTTCTTCATCCTCATCGGACGACGTATTGTAATTAATAATATTTGAACCCAAAATAATCATATTGGGAAATGTCACATATTCGTTTTTATGCGTCTTTAACCTGACTACCATCAGATTTTTTTCTACGACAAAGCCGGTTATCTCTTTAATTTGAACACGGTCGCCTAATTTAAAAGGACGCATATACGTAATTACAAGCCCGGCGACAAGATTTCCAATGGCGGTTGTAGAGCCAAATGAAAAAATAATACCTATAAAAACCGAAACTCCCTGGAAAGCCTTTGAATCGGAACCGGGCAAATAAGGATAAATAACCGCAACGGTAAACGCCCACAGAAGAACCTGCAAAATTCTCAGCGTAGGCGAAGCCCAATCCGGGTAAAATCCGGAAAGTTTCAGTTTGCCCCTTTCTATTTGAGTTGCAAAATATTTAAGCGCTTTTAGCACATAATGGGTAAAAATAATAATTATAGCGATTGTAAAAAGATTCGGAATGTACTCAACCACGCCTTTAAATATGCGTTTTATTGGATTTAAAATATAACCGAATAATAATGACGCAATATCCTTTGTCGCGGAAAACAAACTGAAAATAATCGGTATCGTAAGAAAAAGCTGTATTACTGTAACCAGATATTTTAACAATTTTAATATGATTTCGATTGCATTAAGAACATGCTTTGCCGAAAGTACCTTGAATTTATTAATATAAAGCGGTTTTATCTTTTCATTTCCGGTAGATTCTATTTTTTTATACAGTCGTTGGAATAAAATCCAGATTACCCGTATTAACAAAATTTGCACAATAACTATCGCAAGCGCTATTCCAAGCCTGTATAGAAAAGGCAGTTCTTTTTTGAATTTTTTCGCCGCCTCCGGCAAAACCGCGGGTTTTGGCGTTTTAACTTTGCTTTCCGTTACTTTTTCTTCTATCTCTTTTTCAGTAGAAACGGCCTCAGCGGAAACACTTTTAGCGGAAATGTCCTCAGTTGAAACAGTTTCAGCGGGAGCGGCTTCAACGGGAACAGTTTCAGACGCTTCAGGTTCGCTTTCCTGCGCAAAAGAAAATGTTATGGTTATTAACAGGAAAATAACAAAAAATATCTTTTTCATATTATTATATATTATAAATTATTACTAAAGAATTTAATAGTATAAAATTATTAAAAAATTGATGACATAGGCGGTTTTTCATGATATAATTCCCTTATGAAAGCAATATTTCAATCTCTCGGCGCAGCCGAAGAGGTTACAGGTTCCAAGCATGTGCTTGAGATTGACGGGCAAAGTTATTTGATCGATTGCGGGGCTTTTCAGGGTTCTAGAGCGGAAGCGGATCGTAAAAACAGAAACTTTGAAATTTCGGCTGACCGTATCAAAGGCGTTATTCTGACCCACGGGCATCTTGATCATTGCGGTCTTTTACCGTTGTTGGTAAAACAAGGCTACAAGGGAAATATTTACGCTACCCCCGCGACAAGGGACATAGCAAGTTTGATTATGATGGACTCCGCCAAAATTCAGGCGCACGACGCAAAATATCTGCAAAAAGAGGCTCAAAAAAAGGGGGAAAAATTTACATGGACTCCCCTTTTTACGGAACATGACGCAATAGGGGCGGTTGGGCAGACGATTGGAGTTTCGTATAACAGACCTATGTATATAGATGACGGAATCAGCCTGGAATTCTACGATGCGGGGCACATTCTTGGCTCCGCAATCGCCGACATAAAAATAAAAAAAGGCGGCGAGGAACTGAACATTCTTGCAACGGGCGATTTAGGCCGCAAAGGCAAACCAATTATACGCGATCCCGCAATTCCCCCAACAGCTCCCGACTATATTATTCTTGAAAGCACATACGGCGACCGAAGGCACGATTCAACCGATGAAGCGATAGAAAAACTCGCAATCATGGCAAAACGTACTATCGAGAACAAGGGAAAAATACTGATTCCTTCCTTTGCCATTGAACGCACCCAGGAGCTTGTTTATTATTTCCACCTTCTTGTAGACGACGGCACAATTCCCGAAGTGCCGATTTTTGTCGATTCGCCGATGGCAACAAACGCAACGACAATTTTTCAGGTTCATCCAGAATGTTACGGGGAGGAAATAAAAGAGGCGTTTATTAAACACCACAAGAATCCGTTTGGTTTTAACAGCCTGCACTTTACCATCAGCGTTCAGGAATCAAAAGCGTTAAATGATTATAAAGGTCCGTTTATTATTATTTCCGCAGACGGAATGTGCGAAGCCGGACGTATCCAGCATCATCTTATACAAAACATACAGGATCCAAACACTACTATTATGACGGTCGGTTACATGGCGGAAAACACTCTGGGGCGGCGCATACGCAACCGTGAAAGCGAAGTAAAAATCCTCGGTGACTGGTACAAGCTTAGAGCGCAGGTAGAGGAGATAAACGCTTTTAGCGCCCACGCCGATTATTTTGAAATACTTGAGTGGCTTAAAAAGGTGGATACTTCCCGCCTTAAAAAGATATTCCTTGTTCACGGCGAAAAAAAAGCGCAGGCGTTCCTGAAGAAATATCTTGAGGAGAACGGTTACCCGAATATCGAAATAGCAAAATACGGCAAACCATACGACTTGAGTTAGATTGAAATCTTTTAAGTTATCTGAAGACGTTTTTTCTTGGGTTTCGGGGTTTATTAATCTTGAGCGGGGACAGAAGCCGAAAAGTTTCAGAATAGAGAGAATGGAAGTTTTGGCGGAATTGGCGAATTACCCTGAACGGTGCGCTCCTTCCATTCACATCGCGGGCTCGAAGGGCAAAGGTTCGGTAACAAGCATGTTATCCGCCATGTTAAATGCAGCCGGTTTCCGCGTGGCTCGCTATATGTCGCCCCATGTAACTGACATAAGGGAACGCATCTGTCTTGGCGATTCATATTTTAGCGATGACATATACTGCTCTGCGGGCGACGAACTGAAAAACATCGTGGAAGAACGCCTTCCCGCAGTTGTAAAAACACAGTCAAAAGCAGCTTCGCTCTTTTCTCCAGCAGCCGATGACGGATGCGAACCAACTTTTTGGGAGCTTTTAACGCTCCTTTTTTTCCTCTGCGCCAGAAAAGCCAAATGCAATGTGATGGTAGTTGAGACAGGAATGGGCGGGCGGCTTGATTCAACCAACGTACTTGATCCGTTGGTCAGTATAATAACATTAATTGAATTGGAACACACTTATTTTTTAGGCAGTACAATAGAAGCGGTTGCCACGGAAAAAGCGGGTATTATAAAAAAGGGTAAACCATTGGTTTTGGCAAAACAATGCGATGAAGCGTTAAATGTATTCAAAGAAAAAGTTCGGGAGAAAAACAGCCCGTTAATTTATTTTCCGCAAACCGCTGAACTTTCCAATGTTAAGATAACCACGCAAGGCGTTGATTTTACCCTGTCATTTAACACTGATAAAAATATAGCGCATATGCCGCCATTATCACTCTCCATACCAATATCCGGAAAGGTGCAAGCTGAAAACGCGTCTCTCGCCATTGCCGCGCTAAAAATTGCCTTTCCGCAGATTGGCGATGACGCTATCCGCGGCGGCCTTAAGAATTTAAAAATCCCTGCTCGCTTTGAAAAAATGACGGGAGCCGACATGCCGCCTTTCATCATTGACGGCGCCCACACACCGGAAAGCCTTACTTTGTGCATAGAAACTTTTTGTCTGCTCTACGGTGAAGGCGGCGTTCTTCTCTTCGGTTGCGCCGCGGACAAAAATTGTGCGGCAATGGCGAAAATAGCGTGTCCGCACTTCGCGAAAATATTTATCACCACTCCCGGAACTTTTAAAGCAAGCGATCCTGCCATTGTTTACGAAACATTTGCGGAGATAGCGGGGCGGGAGAAAACGGCGCTTGTTAAGGATACGCAGGAAGCGGTTAGGCAGGCGGTTTTATTTGCGAGAGAATCCCGCAAAGGCGCAGAGGCGCAAAGAGGTGAAGGAGTGCCGGTGCTTGGGACGGGGTCTTTTTATTTGGCGGCGGAGATTAGGAAGTGTTTTTGTAATTGATTTATTCGAAAGAGTTCACACACGTTAAATAAACGCACGGTGTAGCCGTGTTGATGAATAATTATGACACTATCCATGCCGCGGTGTTCCTTGAATGTAAAATTTTTTGAGATTGGCTTGCAGGGAAAGATTAAGGAAGTGAAGATTTAATTTCGCTATGCAGAAGAGTAAAGAGAAGAATTTTACCACGAACCAACACGAACCAACACGAAAATATTTATCATACGATAATACTTTATTTAGAAGTGGGGGCAAGATGTATGCCTAAAGATTTTACTTGGGGTCGCACTGTCGGGCACCTAAAGGCGCCCTTGCTTTTATCAGACTGCGGCATTTTTTGGTGCTCTCAGCGTATGGCATTAATTGATCCACACCGCTTACGCGGTGCTTTTTTAGGGCTGTTGACCGGGAAAAAAGCACCGCGGCGGGGCGCGGAACTTTTTTTAAGGAAGCCGCTTTCGCGGCATCCAAAAACCCCTCAAGTATGTTTTGGGCATACATCTTAATCGCGCATTTTTAAAATGAGGTCGGACACTGTTATGTTACTTACCCTATATCTAGCGTAAGTGTTGCGCATAACGACACTACCGTACTCACATCACGTGGGTACGCTACAATTTTTGGGTGATAGGCACGCGTTCCCTATATTAATTTTTACTTTTATTATTCTTTTCAACAGATTCATCGTAATAATGCATTATAAGAATTTTTTTATCTTCATCGGGAAGCTCTTTTATTGCCTCGGTAATAATTCTGCGGATTTCCTCTTGATTTTCAACCGGAACATTATTTATTTCTGATTGTTTCTTTGATTCGTTGTCGTTTCCCATTTTTTACCTCCAATAATAAATGTATGGTGTCGCCAATTTCTTTACGATACCACAAAAAAAACGCTGTCAGGCCAAAAGCGCATATTAAAATGAACAAAATCTAGTTACAACTGTATTTACTTTCCCTTGAAATTCACCGTTGACAAAATCACCTTCGTAAATCGCGCCATTTTTAGAGATAAATTTACCTTTGCCGTGAAAATGGAAGTCAATAAAATCACCTTCGTAAAATGAACCTTCTTTAGAAATAAATTTACCTTTGCCGTGGAAATTGCCGTCAACAAAATCTCCTTCGTACACGTCGCCGTCTTCACATATCAATTTTCCTTTACCGTGGAATTTGCCATCTACGAAATCACCTTCGTATATATCGCCGTTAGCCCATGTATATTTCCCTTTGCCGGTACGTTTTCTATTAATGAAATCGCCTTCGTATACGGCTCCGCTTAGGAATGTCTGCTTTCCTTTGCCGTGAAAAGTACCGTTATCAAAATCACCTTCATCAAATGTTCCATCAGCATAAGTATATTTTCCTTTGCCGTGCATTTTACCGTTAGAAAAATCGCCTTCGTAAAATGCTCCGTCTTCTAAAGTAATTTTCCCTTTGCCGTGAAAAAGGAAGTTAATAAAATCCCCTTCGTAAACCGCGCCGTCTTTAGTGAAAATTTTTCCTTTACCGTGGAATTTGTCGTCAACGAAATCGCCTTCGTATATATCGCCTTCTATGAAGATTATTTTACCTTTACCGTGTGCACTGTCGTTAACGAAATCACCTTCGTATATACTGCCATCAGCGTATGTCATTTTTCCTTTGCCATTAGGTACATCGTCAGATAATTCACCTTCATATATATCACCGTTTGCATAAGTTAATTTACCTTTACCGTGGAATTTGCCGTCAACGAAATCACCTTCGT